>JAEEGL017060173.1_pt1 | contig 21134 bp, 15 predicted proteins | sample 9134231 | NCBI WGS metagenome assembly JAEEGL01 (sample SAMN16246548, study PRJNA631951) | gut metagenome | biome: gut microbiome; feature: rumen; material: fiber-attached | host: Bos | place: Iran: Karaj | collected 2018-10 | reverse complement strand
CTGCTTGTGGAGATTGTCACCTTATACGTTGCTATATTGATTATGCATTATGCATTATTGATTATGCATTCGAAGACATATCAGGTGGTTATTGCGGCGGGGTCCCACCTCTTCCCATCCCGAACAGAGAAGTTAAGCCCGCCAGCGCCGATGGTACTGCAATGCAATGCGGGAGAGTAGGTCGCCGCCTCCTTTCGAAGTCCGGGCCCCTCAGGTCAATGACCTGAGGGGCCCGGCAATTTTTTTGCACCCCCTCCAAAAACCTTACACTCCTCCCCGGCCCTCCCCGAGGGGGAGGGAGAGAACTAGATGGTCTAGATGGTCTAGATATTCTAGATTTTCTAGATCCTCTAGATTCTCTAGAAATCTTCAATTTTCAATCTTCAATTTTCAATAATTTAAAAAAAATGCTTATTTTTGCATCTCCATAATTGTGGGTGCAGAAAACCCACCTTAACGAAGAGAAAATGATAAAATGTCAACATTGTGGGAGGCAGATTCCTTATGACGCCAATCTCTGCCCCTATTGCGGCAGGTCAATCAAGCAATTTGAGCAAAAGGAAGTGCTCGAAGGAGAGCAACTTCCTGAAGAATCCGAATATAGTGATGTCAGCGTCAGCAATGACAGACCCCCTCGGCCGGAAAACGACCGTAAGTTGCTTTTTTTCATCATCGCTGTTCTCGCATTGCTCCTTATCATAGGTGGTATCTACCATTATACGTCCCTTCAGTCGGAAGAAATCGAAGTGGAACCAAAAGCAAAAACAGACTCCATCCGGGTGGATTCCATCGATTTGGATCAGCCTGCTGTCAAAAAAGTGGGGTATGATGCGAAAAAAACACAACGCGTGGTGGTCAACGGTGAAGGGGTGCGCATGCGTTTTGGTCCCAGTCTGAATTCGGGTTACCTGAAGGATGAGAAGGGCGCAACACGATCTGTAAAAAAAGGTACCCAACTGGAATGTGTGGGCGAGCAGGGAGACTGGTATCAGGTGGTCTATATGGGCAAACGATACTTTATGTCCAAGCAGTATACATACCTTGTGGAATAATTCATAGTTAATCTTTTTATCACCCTAACCAATATCATCATGATGACAGGAATCAAAACTTTGCTGGTGTTGATGACCAGTCTCGTCATACAGACAAGTGACAAACCCTTTCCTTATTCAAATCCTGAGATACGTGAGCATGTCGTGCTCGACTTTGGCAACCGAACGATCCGCCTGACACCAGACGAGTCTATCAGCAAGCCAGGGCTGATGCGTGACCGTCAGCGTTGCTTCATTGTCATGTCTAAAAAGGACTATTATCTCTATGTCTATGAGGCACAAGGCAAGGACACAGTCATGCTTGCACGCTATGACTGCGCCTTTGGATTGAAAAAGGGAAACAAGGAGCGCAGGGGTGACATGCGCACTCCCAACAGCACGATGAAAAAGCCCTTCACGATCTCACAGATTGCGGATGCCTCCACATGGCGGCATGACTTTGGAGACGGACGTGGCAACATCAAGTCGTATGGCGATTACTTCCTCCGTCTGGTCACTCCGGGGCATAGCGGTATAGGCATACATGGCAGTACGAACAATGCGGAAAGTGTGCCGGGACGCGCCAGCGAGGGATGTATCCGACTGAAGGATGCCGACATCATCGACCTCCGCAAGAATTATGCTTTCATGGGCATGAAGGTGATCATCAAGAGCGAGATGGAGGATGACCTGCCGTTTGAGATCCGTGCCATGCACAAGCAGCATGTGGAGCGCCTTCGTCACCTCGACCCAGCCATTGTGCTCACCAATGAGATGATACAGGCAGCGTCTGCCGAGCAGGGTAGGGTGAAAAAAGCCGCTCAAGCCAAACCACAACCCAAAAAACGTTAGGAAATGGCTCTCAACTATATTTGGATCGCCCTCTTTGCTGTGGGGTTTGTCGTTGGCGTCATCAAACTCATCATGGGAGACTTCGAGACGTTGCCAGCGATGATGGACTCCACCTTTGAGATGTCCAAGAATGCTTTTGAGATGTGTCTGGGACTGACCGGAACATTGGCCCTGTGGATGGGAATCCTGAAAATTGGTGAGGACAGCGGACTCATCAAGCGCCTGGCCTCCTTCCTCAGTCCTGTGCTGACACGCTTGTTTCCCGACGTTCCCAAGGGGCATCCCGCATTAGGCTCCATTTTTATGAATATCTCCGCCAACATGCTGGGACTGGACAATGCCGCGACGCCAATAGGACTGAAGGCCATGAATGAGTTGCAGAGCATCAACAAGGAGAAAGATACGGCCAGCAATGCCATGATCATGTTCCTTACGCTCAACACGTCGGGCATCACCATCATTCCCATATCCATTATGGCATACAGAGCGCAAAGCGGGGCGGCAGACCCCACGGATGTCTTCATCCCGCTGCTGCTCACCTCGCTGTGCTCCACTGTCTTCGGACTCATCGTATGCTCTATCTACCAGCGCATCAATCTCTTCAACCGCTATATCCTTCTCATGTTCGCTGTCATCGCCGCTTTCGTGGGTGCTTTGTTCTATGCCATCCACGGTATGAACCAGGAGGAAATGCAGCATTTCTGCCGTATCCTCACCAGCGTCATGATCCTGGGAGCCATCATGATTTTCATCTTCTCGGGATTGTTCAAGAAAATCAATGTCTACAACTCGTTTATCGAGGGTGCAAAAGGTGGCTTTGGCGTAGCGGTGACCATCATACCCTATGTGGTGGCCATCCTCGTGGCGGTAGGCATCTTCAGGGCATCGGGAGGTATGCAGATGCTTCAGGAACTGGTGGAGGCAGGCGTTGAGAAACTGGGATTCAACTCAGACTTTGTGGGAGCACTCCCCGTGGCGCTGATGAAACCGCTCAGCGGACCTGCGGCGCGTGGTATGATGCTTGAGAACTTCACCCATTTCGGCGTTGACTCATTCATCGGACACCTCTCGAGCATCATCCAGGGATGTACGGATACGACTTTCTACATCCTTGCCGTGTATTTCGGTAGTGTGGGCATCCGCAAGTATCGCTATTCTGTCGCCTGTGGACTCTCCGCAGACTTTGCTGGCGTCATAGCAGCCGTGTTTATCGGCTACTTCTTCTTCGGATAGCCATCGCCTGCCCTGATAAGGAAAACTCTAATCTCATCGCCTATATGCAGTGGACGGATAGGATACGCCAGGTGAAGATCATCCTCGTGGTGGCGGCAGTCCTTATTGCCATGGCTTCCCTGTTCATCTCTCACTATCTGGTTCGTGACCTCTCTGTTGAGGAGCACAACAAGATGGAGGTGTGGGCGGAGGCCATGCGCGCACTCAACCAGGCGGATGAGGAGACCGATCTCAACCTGGTGCTGAAGGTCATCAACGAGAACAATACCATACCTGTCATCGTGCTCGACCGGAATGGAGAGGCCACCACCTTCCGGAATATCAATCCCAAGGGTTCTGACTTCGCAGACAGTTTGCAGAAGGCATCTGTCATGGGGCAGGATATGCTGAGGGCAGGTCAGGCCATCAAGATTTATCTCAACGACGAGGGAAAAGGAGACTTCATCAATGTCTGTTATGATGACTCGGTGATGATCAAGCGACTCTCCATGTGGCCATATGTGCAGTTGGGCATCGTCATGGTGTTTGTCGTCATTGCCATCTTCGCACTCCTTACCTCCAAACGAGCCGAACAGAACAAAGTGTGGGTGGGACTTTCCAAGGAGACGGCGCACCAACTGGGAACACCCATCTCCAGTCTGATGGCATGGACGGAAATTCTCAAGGAGTCTTATCCCGATGATGAGTTGCTGCCAGAGATGGACAAGGATGTGAAACGCCTGCAACTCATTGCCGACCGTTTCTCAAAAATCGGTTCTCTGCCTGAACTTGTTCCCACCAGCCTCAAGGAGGTGATGACACATGTGGTGGACTATATGAACCGCCGCACCTCTGCCAAGGTGGAGATGCTCACCGATTTCCCCGCCGAGGACATCTTCGTCGACATCAATCCACAACTCTTCGAGTGGGTCATTGAAAATCTCTGCAAAAACGCTGTGGATGCCATGGAGGGGGAGGGAAGAATCACTCTCCGTGTGCGTGAGGAAAACGGCCGTACTGCCATTGAGGTGGAGGATACAGGAAAAGGTATACGCAAGAAAGATATCCGAAATGTGTTCACACCTGGATTCACTACAAAGAAACGAGGATGGGGACTTGGCCTCTCTCTTGCCAAGCGTATTGTGGAGGAATACCACAAGGGAAAGATCTTCGTCAAGTCTTCAGAAATAGGGAAGGGCACCACTTTCAGAATCGAACTTAGATGCCAGGGTATGGCGTAAAATAGGACATTTGACACGTTGTCGGACACCTTTTGGTTTGAATGAGCGACTTATGTGACGAATTTCCTGCTTTTTTTTCATCCAATTCAAAAAAAAGTAGTAACTTTGCAGCCCAAATGGGTAGTTTAGAAAGATTTAAGATAGACTTGAAGGGCCAGACAGAGGAAAATGCCTCTTATGAGTTCGGGCTTGAGAAGGACTATTTTGATGCCATCGAAGCCACTGAGGTAAAAGGTGGAAAACTCCAAGCCACTCTTGATGTACAAAAGAGGGCTGGGGTTTATGAACTTAATTTCCACATTGAAGGAGATGCCACAGTGGTGTGTGACTTGTGTCTCGACGACCTGCAGCAGCCTGTCAGCACAGACAGCAGATTGGTTGTCCGGTTGGGTGACCGTTATTCAGATGATGACGATGTGATCACCATACCGGCAGAAGAAGGAACACTGGATGTATCTTGGCTGATGTATGAGATGATAGCCCTTGCCATCCCGACAAGGCATGTCCATCCCGAAGGGGAGTGCAATCCGGCCATGTTGGAACGCATCGGAGAGATGAGCATCCATGAGGAAGATCATGCTGAGAGCGACCCGCGTTGGAAAGATTTGGAGAAATTAAAATCAACAATAAAAGAATAATACAAAATGGCACATCCAAAAAGAAGACAGTCTAAGACTCGTACACTGAAGAGAAGAACCCACGACAAGGCAATTGCTCCCACTTTGGCACTTTGCCCTAACTGCGGCGCTTACTATGTTTACCACACCGTATGCTCTACCTGTGGTTACTACAGAGGCAAGGTCGCTATCGTGAAGGAAACTGTGGAGTAAAATGAGCAAGACCAGAGCGATCATCACTGGCGTAGGCGGATACGTCCCTGACTATGTCCTCAACAATGAGGAACTCTCAAGGATGGTGGAGACCAACGACGAGTGGATAATGACGCGCGTGGGCATCAAGGAGCGCCGCATCCTCTCTGAGGAAGGTCTCGGAACGTCATACATGGCCCGCAAGGCTGCCAAAATGGTGGTCAAGAAGACGGGAGTTGACCCCGATACCATTGATGCTCTCATTCTGGCCACTTCGACAGCAGACTACCAATTCCCCTCCACTGCCTCAATAGTGTTGGGAAAACTTGGTCTGAAAAATGCTTTTGCCTTCGACTTATGGGGCGCCTGCTGCGGTTTTCTTTACGCGTTGGACAATGCCGCCTCTCTGATAGAGTGCGGCCGCTACAAGAAAATCCTTGTTGTGGGTGCTGACAAAATGTCGTCGATGGTGGATTATACCGACCGTGCTACCTGCCCGCTCTTTGGCGATGGTGCAGGAGCAGTTCTCGTAGAGGCTGCCGATGATGAGGAAATGGGATACAAGGACTCGTTTTTCCGCACTGACGGAAAGGGTCTGCCTTTCCTTCACATGAAGGCCGGAGGCTCTGTTTGCCCACCTTCACATTTCACAGTCGACCACCGCTTGCACTACCTCTATCAGGAGGGGCGCACGGTTTTCCGCTATGCTGTGACCAATATGAGTGATGACTGTGCGCTCATTGCTGAGCGAAACGGTCTCAACAAGGACAACATCACGTGGATCGTGCCACATCAGGCCAATATGCGTATCATAGAGGCTGTGGCACGTCGGCTGGAACTGCCCATGGAGCAGGTGATGGTGAATATCGAGCATTTCGGCAACACCAGCGCTGCCACCATTCCATTGGCGTTGTGGGAATATGAGAACCGTCTCAAGCGTGGTGACAATCTTATCCTCACTGCCTTCGGAGCAGGCTTCGTTCACGGCGCTTCTTATCTCAGATGGGCATACGACGGTTTTGCCGCCTCCGCCCCTGTGAAATAAACAAGAACTCCAATAACCTCAGAACGCATCCTTCGACAATGAAAAGATGCGTTTTTTGTCTTTTAAGAACAATGAAACATAAGGCAGGATTCGTCAATATCGTAGGCAACCCAAACGTCGGCAAGAGCACGCTGATGAATCAACTCGTGGGGGAACGCATCTCCATCGCCACGTTCAAGGCTCAGACCACCCGGCACCGCATCATGGGCATCGTCAATACGGATGACATGCAGATCGTCTTTTCAGACACTCCGGGCGTGCTGAAGCCCAACTATAAACTGCAGGAGTCGATGCTGGCCTTCTCGGAGTCGGCACTGGCAGATGCCGATGTCTTGCTCTATGTCACTGATGTGGTGGAGAATCCCGAGAAAAACCTGGATTTCCTGGAAAAAGTGCGCACCCTCACCATTCCCGTGTTGTTGCTCATCAACAAAATCGACCTGACCGACCAAAAAGGATTGGTCAAGGTGGTGGAGCACTGGCATCAATTGCTGCCGGAGGCAGAGATCCTTCCCATTTCTGCCGCCAATAAGTTTGGCACCGATGTCTTGCTCAAGCGCATCAGCGAACTGCTGCCCGACAGCCCGCCCTTTTTCGAAAAGGATCAACTGACCGACAAACCAGCCCGTTTCTTCGTTTCTGAGATTATCCGTGAGAAAATCTTGCTCTATTATGACAAGGAGATTCCTTATTCCGTTGAGGTGGGCGTGGAGCAGTTCAAGGAAGAAGAGAAACTCATCCGCATCAGTGCGGTCATCTATGTCGAACGCGACTCTCAGAAAGGAATCATCATCGGTCATCAGGGCGTCGCCCTGAAAAAGGTGAGCACAGAGGCCCGAAAGGCACTGGAGAAATTTTTCGACAAGCATATATTCCTGGAGACATTCGTCAAGGTCGACAAGGATTGGAGGAGTTCCAAGCGTGAACTCGATCATTTTGGATATAATCCCGAATAAAGAAAAAAACAATGGGGAATTTAGTAGCAATAGTCGGACGGCCCAACGTGGGGAAGTCGACACTTTTCAATAGACTGACCAAGTCGCGTAAGGCCATTGTCAGCGATGAGGCCGGAACCACACGCGACCGCCAATATGGCAAGTGTGAGTGGAACGGGCGTGAGTTTTCTGTGGTGGATACCGGCGGATGGGTCGTGAAGTCGGATGATATTTTTGAGGAAGAAATCCGCAAGCAGGTGGTAATAGCCACTGAGGAAGCCGATTTGGTGCTCTTTCTTGTCGATATCAGTACCGGCCTGACCGACTGGGACGAAGATGTGGCGCTTATCTTGCGTAGGGCGAAGTTGCCTGTGCTGCTTGTCGTGAACAAAGCAGACAATTTCGACCAATATTTCGAGGCATCTGAGTTTTATAAACTGGGACTGGGCGATCCTATATGCATCAGTGCCGCCACAGGAAGCGGAACAGGCGATCTGCTTGATATGGTGCTTGACAACCTGAAGGATTCCGGCAAGGATGATATTGAGGATGGCATACCGCGCTTTGCAGTGGTTGGCAGACCCAACGCAGGCAAGAGCAGTCTGATCAATGCCTTTATCGGCGAGGACAGGCATATCGTCACCGATATCGCAGGCACTACCCGCGACAGCATCTATACCCGTTACGACAAGTTCGGATTCGACTTCTATCTCGTAGATACTGCGGGTATACGTCGCAAGAACAAGGTGACGGAAGACTTGGAGTTCTATTCTGTCATGCGCAGCATACGTGCCATTGAGAACTCTGATGTCTGTATCCTGATGATTGATGCCACCCGTGGCATCGAGGCCCAGGACATGAATATCTTCCAACTCATTCAGCGCAACAACAAATCGCTTGTCGTGGTGGTCAACAAGTGGGATTTGGTGGAGAACAAGGACCAGGTGGTCATCAAGACCTTTGAGAATGCCATCCGTGAGCGTATGGCACCTTTCACCGACTTCCCCATCATCTTTGCCTCGGCCCTCACCAAGCAGCGCATCTTTAAGGTGCTGGAAACCGCCAAGCAGGTGTATATTAACCGTACGGCCAAGGTGGGAACCTCAAAACTCAATGAGGTGATGCTGCCCCTCATCGAGGCATACCCACCGCCATCAGTCAAGGGCAAATACATCAAGATCAAGTATTGCATGCAGGTGCCCAACACACAGATTCCCACATTCGTGTTCTATGCCAACCTGCCTCAGTATGTCAAGGAGCCTTATCGCCGGTTCCTGGAAAACAAGATACGGGAACATTGGCAGATGACGGGATGTCCCATCAATGTGTTTATCCGTCAGAAATAGGGTATGGGGCGTGGTCTGACGCTTTTGCTGGCAGTGGCAGCAATCATGTTTTCGGGGTGCGGCAAGGATGCTGACACCGAAAAGATGGTGGCTGACACTGCCAAATCATATTATGACTATTTGTTGGAAGGCCGCTACGACGACTATGTGGCGGGCATTGACGGGGCTGACTCCATACCGGGTAGTTACAGGGAACAACTGCGCGACAATGTGAAGATGTTTCTGGCGCAGCAGCGTCAGTCGCACAAGGGCATCATTTCGTTTGTCGTTTCTGATGCGGAGGTGGATGCAGACGGTCACACGGCCAATGCGTTCCTCATCGTCAACTATGCCGATAGTGTTTCTGAGCAGATAGTCGTGCCTTTGGTAGAGCGGGGTGGAGTCTGGAAAATGAGGTGATCTCTAGAATCTCTAGATTTTCTAGAATATCTAGATCCTCTAGAATATCTAGAATATCTAGATCCTCTAGATCCTATGATTGAGTAGTTTTCAGATGCTCCTGATTGACCTTGGAGCGCATTTCCTTCAGCAGGTCACTGGCAAAGATAAAGTCGGTGAGATTTTTGTTGGTGGATTCCATGATCTGGCTGCTGCACCCCTGCCAATCCTTGCGCCCCTCATGGATGAAGATAATATTTTCCCCAATGCCCATCACCGAGTTCATGTCATGAGTGTTGATGATGGTGGTCGTGTTGTATTCCTTGGTGATGCTGCTTAGCAGATCGTCGATCACCAGCGATGTCTTGGGGTCCAAGCCAGAGTTGGGCTCGTCACAGAAGAGGTATCTGGGATTGAGGGCTATAGCCCTTGCTATAGCCACACGTTTCTGCATGCCGCCTGATATCTCTCCGGGGTATTTGGATTGCGCCTCAATCAGGTTGACACGGTCGAGACATTCCCGGGCGCGCTTCTTGCGGTCGCGGAGGTTCATCGTCGAGAACATGTCGAGCGGAAACATCACATTCTCAAGCACGGAAAGGGAGTCAAAGAGTGCAGCACTCTGGAATATCATTCCCATTTCCCGCCGGAGCATGATCTTCTCTCGCTTGCTCATGGCCACAAAGTCGCGGCCGTCATAAAGCACCTGTCCTTTTGTCGGGTCAAGCAGACCTACGAGGTTCTTCATCAACACAGTCTTTCCCGAACCGCTCTGACCGATGATCAGATTGGTCTTGCCATTCTCAAAGACTGCGCTGATGTCGTGCAGCACCTCTTTGTCTTCGAACGATTTGTATAGGTTCTTTATCTCAATCATTTGCCTGAGGATATGTCGCTGGCGCTCACGACAGCAGTTGGGTGAGGAACACGTCGGAGAACAGTATCAGCACGCTGCTCGACACCACAGCGTCTGTGCTCGACTTGCCTACTTCCACCGAACCGCCCTTCACGGTGTAGCCGTAGAAGGAAGACACGCTGGATATGATGAATGCGAAGAAAAGACTCTTGATGATGCTCATCCAGACAAACCATGAGTTGAAGTCATGCTGAAAACCCACAGTGAGGTCTTCGGGCGATATCATGTGCCCGATATATGCGGTGGCATAAGCACCCAGGATGCCGTTGGTGGCGCTGAAGATGACCAGGAAAGGCATGATGGTGACCATCCCCAAAATCTTGGGCAGGATGAGGTAGCAGGCGGAGTTCACACCCATGATGTCAAGTGCGTCAATCTGTTGGGTCACACGCATGGTGCCCAGTTCGGAGGCGATGTTCGATCCCACCTTTCCTGCGAGGATGAGACACATGATGGATGAGGAGAATTCTAGAAGCAGGATTTCCCTTGTGGTGTATCCGGTTGTGAAACGTGGCATCCAGGGGCTTTGGATATTGATCTTCATCTGGATGCAGATCACGGCACCGATGAAGAAAGAGATGAGAAGCACGATGCCGATGGAGTCAATGCCCAAATCGGACATCTCCTTCACGTATTTCTTGAAGAACATCCTCATCCTTTCAGGACGGGAGAATGTCTTGCCCATGAGTATCAGATACTCACCAAACGTTTGCAGTGCTTTTACAATGAGCATGGATAAATGAATTGTGATGCAAAAGTAAATAAAAACCATGAGAAAGTCGAATACAAAAACAAACAATTCCACCAATTGCTTTTTATTTTGTTTCATTCTGACGATTTGAATGGTATTTTTTTTAAAGTCTTTCAAAAAACAAGTATTTTTGCAAAAGACTCTACTTTAAATTTACGATTAAACTATGCGTACACTCTTTTTCTTACTGATGGGATTCCTGTTGCCCTTGGGGCTTCAGGCCGCTGAACCGTTTGTCAATTTCAATGGTGAGGGATGGCTTCTCAATGAAGCAGGCAAAGTGAACGTCTATGTGGCTTCTTCAGACAAGGGCGTGCTGCGTGCGGCGAATGATCTGTGCAATGACCTCAACAAGGTCTGCGGTGCTGCATGCGGCATCGTCACTGAGGCAGATAATGCCAGTATCAGCATCGCTGTCGACCCCAAGATGAAAGCAAGGGAGAAGTACATCATTCAGATCGACGGTCAGAAGATGCGCATCACGGGAAGCGACAAGAGAGGCGCTATCTATGGCATCTATGAGTTGTCGCGTCAGGCTGGTGTCTCACCTTGGTATTGGTGGGCAGACGTTCCTGTCGTACAGCACAGCAAGATATGGCTCAAACCGGGTACCTATACCGATGGAGAGCCTGCCGTACGCTATCGTGGCATTTTCCTCAACGACGAGGCTCCCTGCCTCACCACATGGGTCAAAAATACTTTCGGCACCGGGTTCGGAGGGCATGAGTTCTATGCAAAGGTGTTCGAACTGCTCCTGCGCCTGAAGGGAAATTATATGTGGCCCGCCATGTGGGATTGGGCATTCTATGCCGACGACCCGCTCAACTCTGCCACTGCCGACGAGATGGGCATCATCATCGGCACTTCACACCATGAGCCCATGGCGCGCAACCATCAGGAGTGGGCACGCCACCGCAAGGAATATGGCCAGTGGAATTACCGCACCAACAAAGCCGTGCTCGACAAGTTCTTCCGTGAGGGCATCGAGCGCATGAAGGGAACCGAAGACGTGGTGACCATCGGCATGCGGGGTGATGGCGATGAGGCCATGAGCAAGGATGCCGACACCAAATTGCTGCTTGACATTGTCAAACAGCAACGCAAAATCATCAGCGATGTCACCAAGCGCCCTGCCAAGGAGACCCCGCAGGTGTGGGCCTTATATAAAGAGGTGCTCGACTATTACGACCAGGGAATGCGTGTGCCTGATGACGTGATCATGATGCTCTGTGATGACAACTGGGGCAATGTGCGCCGCGTGCCCAATGCCCGTGAGCGCCGCCATCCCGGTGGATGGGGACTCTATTATCATGTGGATTATGTGGGGGCACCGCGCAATTCCAAGTGGCTGAACGTCACACCGATCCAGCATATGTGGGAACAACTCACACTCGCTTATGAGAACGGTATCGACCGTATGTGGATACTCAATGTAGGCGATCTCAAACCCATGGAGTACCCCATCCAGTTCTTCCTTGACATGGCATGGAAAGGCGGTGAGTCCATCCCTGAGCACACCCTCAACTTCTGCCAGCAGCAGTTTGGCGAAAGTCAGGCTCCGGAGGCAGCAAGATTGCTCGACCTGTGCTGCAAGTATAACGGCCGCATCACTGCTGAGATGCTCGACAGCCGCACTTACAACCTCTCCACAGGAGAGTGGGAGAGGGTGGTGGCCGACTACAACAGGTTGGAGAAAGAGGCGCTGCGGCAGTATGTCACCCTCGATGGGGCCTACCGTGATGCCTATCAGCAAATTATCCTGTTCCCCATCCAGGCCATGGCGAATATATATGAGATGTATTATGCACAGGCGATGAACCTCCAGTTGAGCAAGGAGGGCAACCCTGATGCCAATTGCTGGGCAGAAAAGGTGGCGGAGGCTTTTCGCCGTGACTCCATCCTGTGTGCCGCATACAACCATGACCTCGCAGGAGGAAAGTGGAATGGCATGATGATACAGAAGCATATCGGATACAGAAGTTGGAACGACAATTTCGGTCCCGGAAATATCTTGCCGAGGACGGAAAGAGTGAATACCGAAGGGAAAAACAGTGTGTTTGCAGAGCGGGATGGTGTGGTGACCATGGAGGCTGAGCACACCTTTGACCGCAAGGATGCCGCTGAGGCCAAATGGACCGTGATACCTGGTCTGGGACGAACACTCAGCGGCATCACCCTGCGCCCCACCACCGCTGGGGTAGACGGAGCGGCATTGGTTTACCGGTTTGAGACCCAATCGCCCGTCAAGCAACTCCATGTCGTGGTGAAATCGACACTTGATTATCTCAACAAGGGCGGACTGTGCTATCGGGTGACTCTTGATGACGGCGCTCCGCAGACCATCAATTTCAACTCCAAACTCAATGAGGCACCAGCCAACATATACAGCATCTATTATCCCACCGTGGCCAAGCGCGTGGTGGAGAGCACGGTGGACCTGCCGGCGGGTGCAGGGAAGCACACGCTGCGGATAGAACCGTTGGATCCCGGCATCGTGTTCGAGAAAATCATCCTCGACTGCGGTGGGTGGAAACCATCTTATCTGTTTGGCACGGAGTCGCCTCGGCGCATGGAATAGTCTGTCCTTAGAATTGTAGCATATGAGAAGAAAAGTCCTTGTTCTCATCCTGTTGTGTCTGATGACCGTCCTGTCTGTCAGGGCTGTCAGCGGATGGTTGTACACAGCCGAAAAGTTGTCGAGCAGCACCACCAACTTTATCTGTCAGGATCAGTATGGATATATATGGGTGGGTACTCAGTTTGGTCTCAACAAGTTTGATGGCTATCGCTTCACACATTATTATACGGATGAAGATGATTCTACCACCATTCAGGGAAACGAGGTCACATGCCTGTTTGCCGACAGCAAGAACCGTCTGTGGGTGGGAGGAGCCAGAGGGCTGAGCAGATACGACCATGCCACCAATCAGTTTGTGAGATACCGTTTTCCCACTGGCATTTTGCCACGTATCGAATGTATCTATGAGGACAGGGATGGGAACATCCTTGTGTGCACCTCAGGATACGGACTTTACTCCATCCGTTCGGGCCGCAATGTCGTCACACAGGAAAGACAGTTTTCGCGCAACGAGATCAACAACTTCCCTTCCGCCTTGTTTGAGGACGACCAGCATTGTTTTTGGTGGGGCTGCCAGACAGACACCATCACCCGCGCGAAAGCAAGTGGACTTCAACCCACGGCTATCAAGGACTTTGTGTCACCTTATGGGCCTGTCATGACATTCCTCCGCACCGATGCCAGAGGGTTCCTCTGTGTGTGTGCTTATGGCATATTGCGGTATGACTATGTCTCAGCACAACTCACGGATGCGGGTTTCGACCTTTCTGCTATTGGGGCCAACGTGTCGGTGAGGGCAGCCATGATCGACCATGCCGGAAATGTTTACATCGGTACTTCTGGGCGTGGATTGTTTGTCATTCCGAAGGGCAGCAAGACGCTGCAGAGAGTGGAAAGCGGCGGTGGGAAATATGACCTCTCTACTGCCAATGTCAACAATATCTTTGAGGACAAGGACCAGAACCTGTGGGTGAGTTGCTCCAGGAAAGGCCTGCTTCAACTCAATCAGAGAAAGGAGGTATTCCGCACGTGGAAGTTCTCCGCACAAAATATCCAGTTAGGAAGTAGCCTTTCCAGTTTGATACAGGGTGATGATGGCGCGTTGTGGTGTACCGTACAGAAAAGCGGTATCTACCGGTTTGACGCCGATGGAAAAATAACACAGGCTCCTGCATCACCCTCGGGTGCCAACTGCATCTACCGTGATAGCAAAGGGAACTTCTGGGTCGGAAGTGAGAATACACTCTATAGTTACAATCCTTTCACCGGTGCCAGCACGCAGCGCCTTCGTCTCGATGGCTGGGGCATCAATTGCATGGCGGATGATGGCGAGGGGCATCTGTATGTCTGTAACTATGGGAAAGGATTCTCTATCTTTGATACGGCAACAGGACAATCAGAGTCGTTCAGTATGTACCACATCGACCCCAAATTGGGCGGATTGTGCAATGACTGGGTGAAGGCTTTCCTCCTCGACAGCCGTGGTTTGCTGTGGATAGCCACCACCAACGGTGTCTGTGTGATGAACCCGGCAGACCGCAATTTCCGTATCCTTGGCTGGGATTTGCAGTTGAAAGGTGTCCAGTGCTTCTCGCTCTGTGAACAAAATGATGGGTCTATTCTCATCGGTACAGAGACGGGCCTTTATCAGTTTGACCGTTCTGCCTCGAAAGTTTCCAGATTCAAGGGAATAAAGGAGGTGGACAACAAACCTATTTATGCCATTGTTTGTTCACAGAATGGTGATATTTGGATGAGTTCTGCCAATGGCATCTGGCAGTATGACCAGCGCCACAAGCGTGTGATCAGCCATGTGGGAGGAAACGGACTCGAAGCCCGGGAATTCATTCTTGGTGCTCTTGCCACCGACGGTGACGGAAGGGTGAGTTTTGGCAGTATCGAGGGCATCGTCACGTTCTATCCTGATGAGGTGTCGGGTGCCGCTGTCAATACAGATGAGAAAGTGACGCTTACCAATTTCGTCATCGATGGAAAACCGGTCGGATGTCTTTCCGATACATATAAGATTCCCTACGACCGAAACTCGTTTTCCATGGAGTTTTCTCTGCTTGATTTCAGCAATTCGGAGAATGTCAATTATGAATACCGCATCAACGGAGGTCAATGGATACCCTTTATGGACGGGTCCAACAGTGTGGCTTTCAGCCGGATGAATCCCGGACACTATGAGATAGAGGTGCGGGCCATGACCAACGGAACCTATTATGATGGCACGCTGATTGTCAATGTGGTTGTTCAGTCACCATGGTATGCCTCCACATGGGCTTATCTCCTGTACGCCCTCTTGGCTGTCGGTGCAATCATCTTGATAGGTTACTACAGGGAGAGGCGCAGAAGGGCCGACCTCGATGAACAGAAAATGCGCTTCCTCATCAATGCCACCCACGACATCCGCTCGCCGCTGACACTGATCATGGGACCGCTCAACAAACTGAAGGAGAGGATCACTGACAAGGAGAATCTCGACGACATCCAAATCATCGACCGCAATGCACAGCGCCTCCTGCTTCTCGTCAACCAGATTCTCGACGAGCGCAAGATAGACAAGAACCAGATGCACCTGCATTGCAGCGAGACCGACCTCGTGGCTTTCGTCACAGGCATCTGTTCGCTGTTCCAGTTCAATGCCCGCCAGAGAAATATCCGTTTCACCTTTGAGCATGAGGACGAAAAACTGATGGCGTGGATAGACCGTATTCAGTTCGACAAGGTGGTGACCAATCTGCTCTCCAACGCTTTCAAATATACTTATGACGGAGGTGAGGTGCGTGTCATACTCTCCAAGAATGGCAAGTCGTTCAGTCTGCGTGTGGTGGACAACGGACTCGGTTTTAAGGAAGAGAATACCGAAAAACTGTTTGAACGCTTCTATCAGGGAAAAGACAACAACGGCCTCCATATCGAGGGAACAGGCATCGGCCTCAACCTGAGCCGCGCCATCGTCCTCCTGCATGGCGGCAGCATCAAGGCATACAACAGAAAGGACGGACAGCGGGGAGCCTGTCTTGACGTCGAACTTCCACTTGGCAAGGAGCACCTCAAACCCGAGGAGATTGTAGACGATGAGAGCAGCGAAACCCAAGGCTCACATAAGCAGGGCTCGCGCAATTTCCGCCTGCTCGTGGTTGACGATGACCTGGAGGTGGCACAGTATATCAAGAATGAACTGGGTCAGTGGTATCGCATCGACACGGCACCCAATGGACGTGAGGCCCTCAAGAAACTGCTGACCGACAGCGGAGGCTACGACCTTGTCATCAGCGATGTGATGATGCCCGAGATGGATGGCATCTCCATGCTGCGCCAACTCAAGGGCAATCCCAATATCAGCGATATCCCGGTCATCCTCCTTACCTCCAAGGTGGAGGTGAGCGATCGCCTCGAGGGTCTTCGCAAGGGGGCCGATGCCTATCTGGCCAAACCTTTCAATATGGAGGAACTGCATATCCTTGTCGACAACCTTGTTGATAATGTGCGCCGTCTGAGAGGAAAATTCAGTGGTGCCCAGACGCAGGAGGACAAGATGGAGAATGTGGAGGTAAAGGGCAACAATGACCAACTGATGGAGCGCATCATGCAAACGGTGAACGAGCACCTGCAAGACCCGGACTTCAATGTTGACCGGCTATGTGAAGAGGTGGGACTGAGCCGCACCCAACTGCACCGCAAGATGAAGGAGATCACGGGCATCTCGACAGGAGAGTTCATCCGCAACCTACGCTTGCAGCAGGCAGCACGCCTCATCCGTGAGGGAAAAATCAACATCGCACAGGTGGCCTATTCGGTGGGCTTCAACAACCAGACCTATTTCTCCACGGTCTTCAAAAAGCATTTCGGGCGAACACCCACAGAATATGCGGATGAAGCAACAGGAAAAGAATAATATAATAAGGTGCGTCTATAAAGGCGCACCTTTTTTTCGGCTTCCTATTCAGTTGCTTTTAGATTTTTTAAAGGTATTTTCATCATGAAACAGAATTGAATGACGTTGAAACGTTTTTTCTCCATTCATTTTTTAGTTTCATTTATCTTTGCAACGTCATTTGCATGTTCCTAAATCAACTATTTTTTAACCAAACATAATTCCTAACAAACAAAAACGTACTGTTATGCATTTTCAATTGAGAAAAACCATCTGCCTGATGGGTATTTGCTCCCTGTTTGGGGTGCTCAGTACACAGCAGGCTGTTGCCGCGCCTACAGGAGTGTATTCTGCTGATGAGGTGCAGCAATCAAAGAAAGTGACAGGACAGGTGAGTGATTCCGAAGGAACACTCATCGGTGCTACCGTGATGGAAAAGGGAACGTCCAACGGAGTTGTGACCGACTTCGACGGCAATTTCTCCATCGATGTCAATCCGGGTGCCACACTCGTCATCTCCTATGTGGGCTATGTCACCCAGGAAATCCGTGTGGGCAACCAAAGCCGTCTGAATGTCTTGCTCGAAGCCGAAGGCGGCAGCCTCAACGAGGTGGTGGTCATCGGTTATGGTACACAGCGCCGCGAGGCAGTCACCGGTTCGGTGGCCAATGTCAATGGTGAGAAACTGAATCAGATTGCTGCCACCAACGCTGCTCAGGCCCTTCAGGGACGTGTTGCCGGTGTGCTGATGACACAGACCTCCACACAGCCTGGTGCTGAGATGCAGATCCGCATCCGTGGTCAGCGCTCACTGAGTGCCTCCAACGACCCGCTCATCGTGCTCGACGGAATCCCCTTCATGGGACAACTCTCCGATATCAACCCCACCGACATCAAGTCGATGGATATCCTCAAGGATGCTTCTGCTACAGCCATCTACGGTTCCCGTGGTGCCAACGGTGTGATCATTATCACAACCGTCAAGGGCAGCCAGGGTACTCCTGCAAAGGTATCTTACAATGGATATGTCAGTTTCAAGAAGGTGTTCCACAAGTATCCGATGATGGATGGACCGACTTTCTCAAAGTTCAGGAAGTTTGCCGGCTTGTATCAGAATTCTCTTGACGAGGACGACAATACCAACACCGACTGGCAGGACCTGTACTATCAGACTGGCGTGAGCCACAACCATGACGTGAGCATCACCGGCGGCACCAATGGCGGCAGTTACAGTTTCGGCGGTGGTTACTACCATGATGAGTCTCCTGTTCCCACACAGGAATACGACCGTATCTCTATCCGAGGCAACTTCGACCAGATGGTGGGCAAGTGGTTCCGTTTCGGACTGAGCACCAATACCAGTTACCGAGTGACACAAGGTGTGAATGACATGTACGGAGTGCTGAGCAAGAGTCCTCTCGCCAGCCCCTACGATGCCGATGGCAACCTCAAGCGTTATGTCACCCTTCCCGCCGACGACCAGTCTGTGGTCACCAAGGAGACGGTGAAGAGAGACAAGGATATCTGGCTCAATGAGAACAAGGGTATCGGTTCCTACAACACCATCTTCGGTGAGGTGAAGTGCCCGTGGATCGAAGGTCTGAGTTATCGCATCAACGTCGGTTTGAACTTCCGTTCCTCCAAGGGCGGCAACTTCACCGGTACCGGTGTGAACAACAAGGATGAGAAAGCAGTCAACGGCGGCGGAATCTCTGAGAACCAGACCCGCAACTGGGTGGTGGAGAATCTGGTCACTTTTGACCGCACCTTCGCTGAGAAGCACAACCTCAATGTGGTGGGTATGTACTCCGCTGAGCAGACCACCTATGAGTCAACAGGTGCTTCCGCACAGAATATCCCCGCTGACTACTTCCAGTACTATGCCCTCGACAAGGCTGTGGGTGAGGTGAACCTCAACAACTACAGTTACTGGCAGAGCGGTCTGATGTCGTGGATGGGTCGTGTGATGTACTCCTATGATAATAAGTATATGCTTTCCGCCGCTATCCGTTCCGATGCCTCCTCACGTCTGGCAAAGGGACATCAGTGGCACACCTATCCCGCCGTCAGTGCTGGTTGGAACATCTCGCGTGAGAGTTTCATGGAGCCTATTACTTGGGTCGACAATCTGAAACTGCGTGTCGGTTATGGTGAGACCTCCAACCAGAGTATCAGTCCGTACTCTACCCTCGGCGGACTCGCCGTGCGCAACTACAACTTCGGTGACACCTACCAGGCAGGTTACTATGTCAACGCGCTGCCCAACCCCGAACTGGGATGGGAGTACTCCAAGACTTGGAACTTCGGTCTTGATTTCTCACTCTTCAGCGGACGTCTCTACGGTTCGTTTGAATACTATATCCAGAAGACCAACGACATCCTGCTCGATGTCTCCATGCCTTCCACTTCGGGTGTAAGCAGTTTCACCGGCAACATCGGAAATACGGAGAACAAGGGTTGGGAATTCACCCTCAACGGTATCATCATTGACAACAAGAATGGTTGGAACTGGGAGGCTGGTATCAACCTCTATTCCAACCGCAATAAACTGACCAAACTGACTGGCGCAGATGTGGTCACCAAGGACGGAAAAGTCATCAAGGAGAGGGATGAGGCCAACAGATGGTTTGTGGGTTATCCCATCGATGTCATCTATGACTATGAGTATGTGGGCCTGTGGCAGGCAGGTGAAGAGGCTGCCATGAATATTCTGGAACCAGGTGGCAACGTGGGTATGATTAAGGTGAAGTACGACGGCGACTACGATGCCAATGGACTGCCTACACGTGCTATCGGTCCGGAAGACCGTCAGATCATGAGCATGGAGCCCGACCTCATCGGCGGTTTCAACACCACCGTTGGTTACAAGAACTTTGACTTGACAGTCATCGGTGCCTTCCAGGTGGGCGGCAAACTGATCAGTGCCATCCACTCTTCCAACGGTTACCTGAACATGCTGACCGGTCGTCGCGGACAACTCGACGTGGACTACTGGACACCCGACAACACCGGTGCCAAGTATCCGAAACCGGGCGGCATCCAAAGCGGTGACAACCCCAAGTATGGTTCTACTCTCGGCTATTTCGATGCTGGTTACATGAAGATCCGTGCCATCACCCTTGGCTACAACTTCGACAAACTGAAGGCAGTGAAAGACCTCGGCATCAGCCGTCTGCGCCTCTATGCTACTGTGCAGAACCCGTTCGTCCTCTTCTCACCGTTTACCAACGAGAGCGGACTTGATCCAGAGACCAACTCATGGGCCAACCAGAACACGGCTGTGGCTTATGGTGAGTACTCCGGCAAGCACAGAATGCCGATCGTAGGCTACAATACACCTTCTACCCGCAACTTCCTCTTTGGTGTGAATGTGACATTCTAATTGACAATTGAAGACAGAAAATTGACAATTTAATACTGATAAGAATATGAAAACCAAGAATATCAAATATTTCCTTGCTGCGGGTTTGTTGTGCTGTGGCCTTTCTACCACTTTCACCTCCTGCTCAGATATCCTTGACGAGCAGCCACGCAGCCAGTTCGACCCGACATTCTTCAACACGAAGACGGGTATCGAGGGCGGTCTGACCTCTCTCTATGCGCACCTGCGCTACTTCTATGGAAACGGCTATTGGCTCAACCACTGCGAGACAGGTACCGATGAATACACCTATGCACAGTCGGCTGACGGTAACTTCAAGGATGCTGACCTCTCGGGTGTAGGTAATCTCACTTCTTCCAGCAGCCGTTCCGACCTCCTCTGGGGAACAGCGTTCGCCAACATCAACACTGCCAACGGCATCATTGAGAACGGCGCTGAGGCAGGCATCGACAATGCCCTCCTCGCAGAGGCTTATTTCTTCCGCGCATTCGACTATTTCCTGTTGGTGCAGACCTTCGGTGGTGTGCCTCTTGACTTGGGTGCCGGTGAACTGAAGTTCAATACCTCCACAGTGCGTACTTCCGTGCGCAATACCGTGCCCGAGGTGTATGCCGCCATTTTCGCCGACTTGGAAAAGGCTGTCGCAGAACTGCCCGATAATCCTCGTCTGACAGGAACGGCCACCAAGAACCTCGCCCGTCTGTTCCTCTCCAAGGCTTACCTCACCTACGCATGGTGGCTGGAGAATCCCAACCAGATTCCTACCTATCCTGAG
>JAEEGL016238667.1_pt1 | contig 21134 bp, 19 predicted proteins | sample 9134231 | NCBI WGS metagenome assembly JAEEGL01 (sample SAMN16246548, study PRJNA631951) | gut metagenome | biome: gut microbiome; feature: rumen; material: fiber-attached | host: Bos | place: Iran: Karaj | collected 2018-10 | reverse complement strand
CTCACAGGCAGCCTTGCTACAGTAAATGTTAGCAACGACAGCAGCAAGGGTTCATTACAGCTCAATACTATCAAGTTTGACGACTCTATGAGCACATGGAGCGGTAAGTACTTCACAGACTTCCCTGTAACTGCAACAGCTTCTCCTAAGGACGGCTATGCTTTCGATCACTGGGAGGTAACAGGTGCTACAGTTTCAGATACATACTCTGATACTATCACAGTTCCAGTAAGCGAAGGCGTTACTATCAAGCCTGTATACAAGGTAGGCAGCTCAGAGCCAAAGGTTACAACAACAACTACTACAAAGACTACTACAACTACAACCAAGATCACTACAACTACTACAACTTCTGCACAGCCTACACAGTTTATAAACATCACTATGCTTGGCGATGCAAACTGTGATACACAGGTCGATCTCTCTGACGCAGTTATGGTAATGCAGGCTCTTGCAAATCCTAACAAGTACGGCGTAAAGGGTACTGACAAGAACCACATCACAGAACAGGGTGCTGCAAATGCAGACGTTGATAAGTCAAGCGCAGGTCTTACTGCAAACGATGCTCTGAAGATACAGGAGTATCTCCTTGGAAAAGGTTCTCTCTAATTAATTACTTTACTATACAGCAAAAGGGCTGCACGATAATGTGCAGCCCTTTTGTTTGCGGCTAATTCATTGACTTGTTTAGCGTATGAACGGGATTCCAAAGGGACTGTGTTCCTTTGGCAGAGTCCAGAGGCAGAGCCTTTGGTCGCTGTTTCAAGTTTTTAGAGAACAGCGAAATAATACGAAGGCGCATCGCAAGGGTGAATTCCGAAAACAATCCAGTGAATTGTTTTCGGAAGAGGGACGCCTTGCAAGAGAAGGCGTCCCTAATTGAACGTTGAAGATGCCGCCATCTATAATCGTCTAAATTTCTATATTAGCAACACGGTTATCCGCCCGTTATTTATATCATATGCCTTTTACTTCTGTATAATAATATACTGCAAGCTGAGTCCTGTCGCGGAGCTCGAGCTTGTCAAGGAGATTGCTTATGTAGTTGCGGATAGTGCCCTCCCCGAGGAAGAGCTTGCCCGATATCTCTTTATTGCTCAGTCCCTCTGCAACAAGCTCCATTATCTCGCGCTCCTTGTCGCTGATACCATGAGCAGCAAAGTCATACCGCTCCTTGGGCTTCATAAGCTCAGGGAGCTTGTTCATTATGGTATTGCCGTAGACGCTCTGTCCGCCCATGACAGTTTCAAGTGCAGGGACTATGCCGTCAAAGTCCTGTTTGAGTATGTAGCCCTTTGCCCCCATATTCAGTGCTTTTATGATATATTCATCGTCCGAGAAGGTTGTGAGGTAGAGTATCTTTGCATCGGGGAACTCTTTCAGTATTACCTCGCCTGCTTCGATACCTGTCATGCCTTCCATGCGTATATCCATAAGTATAACATCAGGTCTGACGCTTCTGTAAAGCTCTATTGCTTCCTTGCCGCTTGAACCCATAGCGGCAACAGTGACCTTGCCCGAATTTTCAAGTATAGTTTTAAGCGACAGAGCTACGAGCTTGTCGTCATCTATTACGATAATGTCCATAACTGCTCCTTTATGCCGTGATCTTTTCATAATTATATCATAGCGGTACAGTTTTTTCAAGTGCACAATGTGACAAATGTCATATGCAAAAACTGACTCCAGACACTACAAAAAGCTTTTCGGCTGAGGTATAATGATTACAGTAAAACACAACAGGGAGGAACTGCTATGGAAAACACAGTTATAAAAATAAATAATCTGGTTAAACGCTACGGTGATCTCATCGCGCTGGATCACCTTGACCTTGAAATAAAACAGGGCGAGATATTCGGACTTCTCGGACCTAACGGCTCGGGCAAGACCACTACAATAAACTGCCTTTTGTCACTTCTTGCCTTTGACAAGGGCGATATCGAGATATTCGGAAAGAAGATGACACCCGTAAGCTACGACATCAAAAAGGAAATAGGTGTTATCATGCAGAACGTTACTGTTTTTGAGGAGCTTACAGTTTACGAGAATATCGACTATTTCTGCGGACTCTATATCAAGGACAAGGCAAAGCGCAGGGAATATGTTGAGGAAGCAATAAAGTTCGTAGAGCTCGGGGATTTCAGAAAGTTCTATCCGAAAAAGCTTTCGGGCGGACTTCTCCGCAGACTGAATATCGCCTGCGGTATAGCTCACAAGCCAAAGCTCATAATCCTTGACGAGCCCACAGTTGCAGTTGATCCTCAGAGCAGAAACCGTATCCTCGAAGGCATACAGGAGCTCAACAGAAACGGTGCTACAGTCATCTATACCTCACACTATATGGAAGAGGTTGAGCAGATATGTACCCGTATAGCTATCATGGACAAGGGCAGAAAGGTAGCTGAGGGCACTAAGGACGAGCTGAAACGCATGATAAAGAATACCGAGACTATAACTATCGAGATACTTGATGTTCCTGATAATATCGTAAAAGAGATAGCTTCACTGCCTCATGTATACGATACTGACTTCAGCAACGGCAAGCTCACAGTTTACTGCTCGGGCGGCAAGCATAATCTTACAAGAGTTCTTGAAGTGCTTCAGAAGAACGAGCTCAGCTTCGGCAGAGTATATACAGAGCTTCCTACGCTCAATGACGTATTCCTTGAAATTACGGGCAAAGCCCTCAGAGACAAGGAGGATTGAATATGTTCGGACACATTCTGAAATATGAGCTGAAAAACGGTCTCCGCACAAAAGACCTCATCATATGGCTCATACTCTTCCCTATAATCCTCGGTACCTGCTTCAAGATAGCTTTCGGAAGCATTTACGAAAAGACCGAGAAATTCAGTTCAATACCCGTTGCCATAGTTGAAGAAAGCGAAAATGCCGCTTTCAGACAGGTCATTGAGGGCATTGAAAAGGCAGATGAGCCATTCCTCAAAGCAACCTTTGCGGATAAGGAAAAGGCTGAAAAGATGCTTGATGACGGCGATATAGAGGGAATAATCTTTACTTCCGATGATATCAGCCTTACAGTAAAGGAAAAAGGCATACGCGAGACAATGCTGAAATCCTTTATCGAGCAGTATAAAGTCCGTGAAAAAATAGCTATGGACGCTATAAATACTGCTCCCGAAAAGGCTCAGGAGGTAATCGCTTCACTCACATCTGAGACAGCTTCTTCGTGCAGGGAGATACCTCTTACACAGGGCAACCCTGATATGTATATACAGTATTTCTATAACCTTATTGCTATGGTCGCAATGTTCGGCTGTATAACAGGTATGCATATCACTATTCAGAATCAGGCAAACCTTTCACCTCTCGGCGCAAGAAACAACTGCTCACCTGCACCGAAATCAATAAATATAATGGCTTGTCTTACAGGCAGCTTTATACTTGAGACCATATGTATGGTGATATGTGTTTCTTATCTTGCATTCGTTCTCAAAGTAGATTTCGGCGACAGGCTGTGGCTGGTTTATCCTTCGGCAATACTCGGCGGTATCACAGGTGTTTCCTTTGGATTCTTTGTTGGTTCGCTTGCTCGTGTAAGCGAAAAGGCAAAGGGGGCGATACTTGTTTCCATATCAATGCTGCTGTGTTTTTGCAGCGGTCTGATGATGGGCAATATGAAGGCTGTTATTGCAGAAAATATACCGTGGTTCAATAATATCAACCCCGCAGCAGTAATTTCCGACTGCTTCTACTGCCTCAATATCTATGAGGATTATGACCGTTTCATATCAAAGCTCATAACTATGGCAGCAATATCCGTTATGTTTATAGTTCTTGGCTTTGTGACTTCAAGGAGGAAGAAATATGCAAGTATTTAAGGCTATGTTCAAGGTTATGAGGAGCAGGCTTCCCTCAGCATTAATATATATCGTCTGCTTTTTTGCCATATCGGCGATAATTGCAAATGCTTCCACTAAGGAAAACAAGTTTGAAGCAAGCAGGCTCGGTATAAGCATATTCGATGAGGACGATACTCCCGAAAGTCATGCGCTGGCAGACTTTTTAAAGAAAAGCAATGATATAGTTGAAATAGAGAATGACAGGGATATTATCATAGATTCGCTTTACTACAAAAGGATAGATTATGCACTTATAATCAACAAGGGCTACGCTGAAAAAATCAAAGCAGGGGATACATCAGAGCTTTTCGGCAGCTACCACATGGGGGACAGCTTTTCTGTAGTGTATATGGGACAGGTGCTTGACGAGTATGTCAACTCCGTAAAAGCTTATCTCAGCATGGGCAAGACCTTTGATGAGGCTGTTGCAAGTGCAGAAGAGGCACTGTCTCAGAACGCAGAGGTAAATATGTTCAGGGCAGACAATGGCGGCAACTCACACTTCAGCGTTGATTTCGCAGGATATTTCCAGTATATGCCATATATCCTCATATCCATCATTATCAGCGTGGTAAGCCTTGTGCTTGTAACTATGAACAAGAAGGATATACGTTACCGCACCAACTGCTCATGCCTGAAAGAATCTTCATATACATTCCAGCTTTTCCTCGGAAGCTTCCTGTTTGTGTTTGTTATATGGGTCCTGTTTATGATAGCAGGTATGATACTCAACAAGGAGATATATACAGGAAGAGCATGGTATGCAGTCCTCAACAGCTTCATATTCTCGATAGTTGTCGGAACTATGGCTGTACTTGTTGCAAGCTTTGAGCCAAAGGACAACGTACTCAATCTTATAACACAGGTGCTCGGACTGGGTATGAGCTTCTTCTGCGGTATATTTATCCCTATGGAGGTGCTCAGTGACAAGGTGCTTTCTGTTGCAAGATTTCTGCCTGCTTACTGGTACGTAAGAGCAAATAACATGATAGCTGATATCACTCAGTTTGAATTAAGCGAAGTAGTGCAGTGCTATCTGATACAGTTAGGCTTTGCGGCAGCTATGGTGATAATCACCCTGCTTGTCCGCAAGGTAAAGTACAGTGGCGCAGCTATAGGTACTGCCGTAAAAAAAGCAGCAACTGCTGAGCATTAAGATACAGCTTGATAGCAGCATAAATGGCGCACATGATTGTGCGCCATTTATTTGTATGACCAATCATACTTAAATAGTGACAAATGTCACTATTGCAATGACATTTGTTATCTATCATTTTTTGAGACAGTATGGTAAAATAAAGTCACGATGAACTTTCAGAACGTGAAACGTTTAAAAATACACGATATTACTTTTAAGGAGGGGCTTATATGAAAAAAATTATGAAAAAAACATTATGCTTATTATCCAGTACAGTTCTATTATGCGGATTAACAGCTTTACCGGCAGGCGCTAAAAGCTTGGATCCTGAAAATTCAGTAAAGTTAGAACCCGAATTAAAAACGCTGAAAGGCCACACTTTTAATCCGTATAGAAACACAGAATTTGTTCTGAAGCAGAATAAGTTCAATATAAAGCTTGGTGAAAAGGCTGTACTTGAAGTGGGAAAGGAATACAAGCTGATAGATGAAGCTTATTCCGGACCGCAGCTTGACAAAATCATATTATCAATGGACAAGATAGACCTGCTGAGACTCAGATTTCAGTGGTATGACGAGAACGGTCCTATCGAGGGGGCTACATCATACACATATAACGCCTATACTCCGGGCAAATACTTCTGCGTTGTAACTATGATAGGACATTTATGGATAACTGATACGGCAGCTGTCAATGTAAGGATACTGCCTCCGATCCTTGATCCTGTTTTTAGACCTGAGCCGACGATCCCGAGCAAACCTGGTCCATTACCTATTTAACAAAAAAGATATAAAAGTGTTCAATGAGGATAAAATAACGGCGGATAAGAGGAGCCTCCTCTTATCCGCCGTTATGATGTTATATATGCAGTTTTTCCTTGATAATATTGCAGACTTCTTCCTTGTGCTGCTGGAAGTAGAAATGGTCGCCCGAAAACGGACAGAGGCTGCAATTGCCCTTTGTAAATCTGCTCCAGCTGCTCATATCCACATTCTGCATGAGAGGATCTTCCGTGCCGTAGATGACTGTTATGTCGCAGTCGAACTCAACGTCATCGGGTGAAGCACTATACCTTTCAGCCATGCGCACATCTGTACAGAGTATGCGGTCGAGTATTTTTTTTAGTTCATTATCCTGCTGTGGAACAGGTGCAGCTGACGAAAGTGAATTAGCAGTAAAGAAGGATACTATTTCTTCATCTGAAGCAGTTTCTATATTCTCGAAGCAGTGTACACCTTCGTCGGGAGGATTTTTTCCCGAAAGGAAGATGTGACAGGGCTGGGGGAGTCCCTTTGCCTTAGTCTGGCGGATAAATTCCGTCACAAGGACTGTGCCCATGCTGTGTCCGAAAAGCGCATATTCGCCTGTAATATATTCGGAATGCTTTTCTATGAGGTCTGCCACACAGTCGGCAGCATTATCCAGCAATGGCTCTGACAGGCGCGTAAAGCGTCCTGAAAGCTCCATAGGTATAACTGTCGTATCCTTTGGCAGAAAACGTTTGAATGAACTGTAGCTCTTTGCAGAGCCGCCTGCGTGCGGAAAGAAGAATAATACCATATTATTCCTCGACAGGTGTGCCCTTTTCATTGAGGAGGTCGAAGATCTCGCCTACCTTGCTGATAGAAGCAACCATTGAAAGAGGCACACTGAGTTTGAAGGTATCTGTTATTTCAGAACCGAGTCCGAAAAGTCCGAGTGAATCGAGATAGAGGTCGTCGTAAACGTCAGTATCTCTTGTTATCTCAGAAGCGTCAACGCCTACATAATCTGAAATTGCCTGTGTGAAATCTTCAAATTTAAGATTATTCATTATTTATACTCCTTTTTTCTCAGATATTTGAACTGTATCTTGCCGATATCCTTTGGTATCTCCTCAACGGGAACTACCTTATCGGGCACCTTGTAGGCGGAGAGCTTTCCGTCAAAGTACTTTGCGATATCGCCTCTTGTTATTCTTGCGTCGCCCTTTGGCTGGATATAAGCAACTATCTGCTGACCGATAACAGGATGAGGTTCATCTGTAACAGCTGCAGCAGCTATCTTAGGATGAGTAAGGAGACAAGCCTCAACTTCCTCAGCGTGAACAAGGTTTCCGCCGCGCTTGATGATACGCTTGCTTCTTCCTGCAAAGCGTACTATGCCGCCCGGGAGCTTGTTTACAAGGTCGCCAGTGCAGAACCAGCGTCTGCCCTGCTCGTCTGTGAGTATCTTCTCTGCGGAGAGCTCGGGATTGCCGAAGTATTCAGTGATAACGCCGTCTGTGTATACGCACAGCTCACCTGTTTCGCCCTCGGGTACTTCATTCTTGTTCTCGTCGATAACGCGTACATCAGTAAAGCTGAGCTTCTTGAAGTCGCTTGGGTCTGTGCCGTTGTCGATAGCAGAATCCCATACGACCATCGTGCAGGTCTCGGAAGAACCGATAACGTTGACTACACGGATACCCAGCTTCTCAACGAAGATATCAGCTATTTCCTTTGGGAGAACTTCTCCTGCCCAGTAGCTTATACGAACGCTTGAAAGGTCGTACTTGTCAAAATCAGGTGTGGAAAGGAGCACCTTTGCCAGTGTAGATGTGAGCTGGATAACGCTTATCTTATACTTTTGTATAGTTTCAAGGAATGTTACAGGGTTGAACTGGGGCTGATACATAACTGTACCGCCCTTGAGAACCATCTGCTGTCCCATGCCGAAGCCGCCCTGATGATAGAGGGTCATGCCCAGCATCATTACGTCGTCAGCCCTGAATCCGAGGTAGTCGCCCATATCCTTCTGTGTGGAAAGGAATCCGCCGGAAGGTACCGAGAGCAGCTTAGGGATACCTGTGCTGCCTGATGTGCAGGCAAGTGACAGTGTGTGGAGGTACTCAGGTTCGTATATATCGCACTCACTGCTGCCGTACTCTGCCATGAACTTTTCAGCAGATGTGTAGCAGGAGTCAGCAGGGATAACGCTGTTGTCCGCAAAGCATATTACTTTGCCGAGTGTTATCTGTGAAGGCACAAGAGCGCTTACTGCTTCGATTATATTGTTATTTCTGTACTTTTCGGTAACGAACATTACCTTTGATGTGGTAGCGGGGATAAGCTTTGAGAGCTCCAGTGAGCCGCTCTGAGGGTCCATGGGGACAGGCTGTGCACCTATTCTTACTGCCGACCAGTAAACGATGAACCATTCGATGCTGTTAGGCATACAGATGCCCACCTTGTCGTCCTCGCCCAAGCCGAATTTCTTCATTGCAGAGCCGAGTACGGCTGTCTTTTCCATAAACTGAGCGTATGTGAGCTCATTTTCATCAATTCTCAGGAGCACCTTATCTGGTGTTTCTTTAGCATATTTTTCGTAGTAATCGAAAAACTTTTCCGACATTGCTTATTTCCCCCCATTAATTCTTTCAGCGATAAAGTCCGCTGCTATCTGCTTTACCCAGTGATACTGCTCACCTACAGGCATTGCGTGCATGATAGTCTCTTCCGAAACGTAAGCAGGCTTATCCTCTATGTGTATGCTCTCCTTGTAGCCCTGAGCCTTGTCAAGGAGCTTCTGTGAAGCCTCGGGAGTCATCCAGTTGTCGTCGCTGCTGTATACCATAAGGAAGTCAGCCTTGTGAGTACCCTCTTCAAGAGTTTTCATGCCCTCGAGGTAATCGTCGGAATACTGATATGAGCTCCACTTGCCGCGCTTCATCCATACAGGGATACTGCCCTGATCGGCGAAGTTCATAAGGAGAGGGAAAAGGCTTACGCAAGCCTTTACCTGCTTGTTCTTTACTGTTGCACGGAAAGCGTAGCCGCCGCCCATGCAGAGTCCGAAGTTTGCGATCTTCTTTTCATTGAGTTTCTTGTGATTTTTTACGAATTTGTATATGCCGTCGAAAGCAGCTTCTATCTGCTTGCCGCCGCACTTGATATTGTTGTGGATTATTGCTGCGCCTGCACCCGGCATATCGGGTGTGATAACAGCGATGCCTCTCTCGTTGAGAGGGTCTGACAGCATTTCAAGTTCTTCCTTGCAGCTTCCGATGCCCGAGTAGGTGATAGCTACAGGATAGTCTGTTTTTCTGCCGGAGTCGGGGTAGTGTATGTAAGCGGGGATCTTGCCGTATTTTGTATCTATTTCAACGTATTCAACTTTATTCTTGCAGAGTTTTATATAACGCTTATAGCTTTCTTCAAGACCTTTGTATATCTCGGTCTTGTGTTCGAGATCTTCGATATTGATCATAAAGCAGGCGTAATGGCACTGTGTTACCATTTTTGCGTATGCTTTAGCCGAGAGCTTGTTTCCCTTAGCTTCTGCTTCGTCGCGGAGCTTTGCATAGCGGTCTATCTTAGCGTGCCATTCGTCGAGCCAAATCGTCTGTATCTGTTTGCCGCTCTTGACCTTTATATTATCTATCTTCTTGAGTATATACTCAAGATCAAATGGATCAGCTCCGTAGAGGAGCGAACGTGTAGCTACGGGGTTAAGCAAATCTCTTATTGCCCATTTCATATTTTTATCTTATCCTTTCATATAGGGTCAGCCTGTATAACGCCATGCGCCTTCACGGGTCATTTCCGTGAACTGCATATATACGCGGTAGGGGTCAGCATGGGTATGCTTCTGTATAAGACTGAGCATTCTGTCTGCCAGCTCTTTCAGGAATTCAGCTTTGCAGTTTGCACATTCCTGCGGAAGTATGTAACGAAACTCCGCAAAGAATACTGTATCCTCGCTCTTGTTCATGTACATTGAGCAGTCGTCCAGCATTATCATTATTGCAGGCAGTGGCTTTCTGAGTATTACAGAAAGCTCTGATGCAGCTTCGTCAAGAAAATCTGTGCGTGCAGCGTCCGAGCTGAATCTGAAGTTTGTCTTCATCTGTGCTATAGGCATATCCTTTTATCCTTTCGATCTTTCCAAACTTTAAATTTTAATATCCGTTATTATCTTTTACAAATCCTATTGATATCTTTTATAGTTTTCAGAGTCAGTTGTATTTCCTGAATACAAGTGTTGCATTGTGACCTCCGAAGCCGAAGGAGTTTGAGATAGCAACGTCTACCTTGTGTTCCTGTGGCTTGTTGGGAACGTAATTGAGGTCAAGTTCAGGGTCGGGTTCATCATAATGAAGTGTTGGTGGTACTATACCTGTTTCCATTGCTTTTATGCAGGCGATTGCTTCCAGTGCGCCGCCTGCGCCGAGAGTATGACCGATAGAAGCCTTTACGGATGATACAGGGATATCGTAAGCTCTTTCTCCGAATACTTCCTTTATTGCCTTTGTTTCATAGAGGTCGTTGAGACCTGTTGATGTGCCGTGTGCGTTTATGTAGTCAACAGCGTCAGGTGATATACCTGCATTGTCAAGAGCGAGTCTCATTGACTCTGCCATGCCTACGCCGTCTGTTTTGGGAGCTGTAAGGTTGTAAGCTTCACCGCACATAGCTGCGCCTGCAAGCTCGCAGTATATTTTAGCTCCGCGAGCCTTGGCTGATTCCTCGGATTCGAGTATAACAGTTCCGCCGCCTTCGCCCATGATGAAGCCGTCGCGGTTCTTTGTAAACGGACGTGCAGCTGTAGCAGGATCAGGGTTTACGGACATGGCAAGAAGCTGATTGAATCCGCTTATAACGAGATGTGTAACTGTATTTGAGATGCCGCCTGCGACTACCATATCGCAGAGGCCGGATTCGATGAACTGCTTTCCGAGAGCCATAGCGTATGCTGATGAAGCACAGGCAGTGCTCACATTGAAGGCAGGACCTGTGAAGCCGTACTTGATGGAAACAAGTGCAGGAAGCTCATTCGGCATCTTCTTCAGAGTGATGTTGAGGGGCTTGTCAAGCTCGTAATCCTCGAAGGAATTGTCGATAACACCGTAGATAACGCCGACTTTTTTGCCGTTGTATGTGGTGATATCAACTCCGCAGTCTGCGATAGCCTCGCCTGCGGAAGCAAGTCCCATTCTTGTGGTAGTAGTGGTTGCATTAAGCTGACGCTTTTTCCAGTATTTGCCTGCCTCAGCCTCAAATGCTTCGTCAACCTCGGCAGCAACTGTGGTATCGTGCTTGTCGAGGGGGATACGTGTGATAGTTCTCATACCGCACTTGCCTGAAACAAGACCGTTCCAGTAATCCTCTGCGGTATAGCCTATTGATGTAACGGCACCAATGCCGGTAATAACAACTTTTTTCATAAATGATACCTCATATCTTATATCATGGTGGTTTATGCCAGTGTTTTATTCCATACATCATCGCTCTGATGTATGTATGAGCCGAAGCCCGTCTTTGCGCTAAGCTCGTCAAGAGCAGCAAACAGCTCTGCGATACCGTACTTTTCAAGGTATGCAGCAGGAGATTCGGCAATGCCGAGGGTATCCTGTACAGCCTCAAGAAGCACGTTCTTGTCGCCGCTGTATTCACTTGCCGCATTTACAGTCTCGTTAAGGATAAGAGCAGCCATATACAAAGGAGCTTTTTCACATGAGTTTCCGCTGTCGGCCTCATGCTCCTTCATAAAGTCGAGGAAACACATTGTTTCCTTAGGGCAGCCTTCCTTCAGCCAGCCGTTCATTTTTTCACAGCCGTATCCGAGAAGCCCCTTGTTCCTTTCAATGCGGAAGTTATCAGGACTGCCTGCCATAAGTCCGAGTCCTACGCTGTCAAGCACCTCAAAAGGCGGAGCAACGGGGAACATTTCCGAAAGACCGCTGTTGAGCTCGGCTGCCGACACATTCAGGCTCTCTTTAAGGTATATTGCATGAGAGACCATGCAGGCAAGTATCTGGTTGAGATAAATATGATAGTCTCCCGAAAAGACGATAGGCTTTTTGCCTGCTGTCTCTACCAGTGCGGCAGCTTTTTGTATACAGCTGTCGGAGGTATCGGGAAGTATGTTGAGTTCTACGAAGCCCGTAAGCTTTACGGGATAGAAGAAGTGAAGTCCGAAGCATCTTTCCTTATGAGGAACGTCCTCGAATACTGAAGCGATGTTCAGAGAAGATGTGTTTGAAAGCAGGAGACAGTCCTCTGAAACTGCCGCTGCTGCCTTTGCGAATATGTCCTTTTTGGCAGCCATATTTTCAAATACTGCTTCTATTACTATATCGCAGCCGCTGAGAGCAGCTGTATCATCGGTGAACAGGAAAGAGTCCTTTTTGAACTCATACTGTTCTTCGGTTATCTTTTTGCGTTTAAGGCTCTTGCCAAGTGTTTTCAGAACTGCGGCTGTATTTTCCTCTGCACCGAAAAGGTCGATTACAACGAACTGTGCGTCGGGCAGCTTATCAAAGAAAAGCGAGAAAATATCCTTTCCCATTTTTCCGTAGCCGATAATACCTATTTTCATATTTACGCCTCCCTGCTCTGTAAGTAAGAGGTGATATAGGACTTGTAATTATCAGGATCGAAGCCCTTGCAGTTTTCGGAGATATATCCGATAAGAGCCATTGCCTCGGCAGTGCCCTGTTTCTTTTCTGCAAAGATATCAGCCCAGCCAAGCTCAAATGCTTCCTCGGCAGGGATAAGCTCACCTGACATTACAAGGGTATAGGCGTTCTGAATACCGCATATTTCGATAGTTCTTGCAACTCCGCCCAGTGCAGGAAGTATGCCGAATGTGCTTTCAGGCTGACCTACTCTTGCATTCTTCTCGATTATCCTGTAGTGGCTGTTGACAGCGATCTCACTGCCTGAACCAATACAGAAACCCGTTACCACACTGATGACTGGAAACGGGAGTTTACGAAGAAATGTGAAGAAATGTTTTTGCTTGATGTGGCCCTCGGGAAGAACTCCTGTAGAGTCGTCGTAGATTTCGTTTGCGGAGCGTTCCGAAAGAGCATCTACATCAGCACCGACGCTGAAGTGTCTGCCTGCCCCTTTGATTATTAGTCCTTTATAATTGCCGTTTTCAGCTTTTTCTTCGATATCAGCCATAACGGCTTCATACTCTCTGAAAAAGTCTGCTGTCATAAGATTGTTGCCCGGCATATTCATTGAAAGAATGAGGATACCGTCCTGTTCCACAAGTATCATGCCGTTGTTTTCATTCATTGGAGTTACCTCCGTTCTTGTCTGACATAAGGCGGTAGAATGCTCTCGACTCTATCTCGAGCACCTTTTCCGCAGGAGCTGTACGTGATACTGTGAAGCAGGCGTTTATCTCCCTTATCTGTTTTTCTGTCTTGTCCTTGAAAAGCTTTTCCGTATATTCATCGACTTCACCGCTTCTGAGTCTCATATCAAAAAACGGAGCAAGCTTTTCATCTGTACCGTCATCAAATGCAGCTGCTGAAATAAACTCAGCCTTTGCGAAAAACTCCTTTACTGCTGAGATCTCTTCGCTGCTGTTTCCGGCAACAGTATCGCTTTCAGGATATATGATGACGAGACAGGCTCTGCTGAGTTTATCCTTTTCTGCGATAAGCTCATACAGAGACGATATACCATTGATTTTTGCGGTGTATCCGTTTTCATTTATCGTCATTATTTCTTCCTTCTATGCAAGCTCTCAAACCATCGGGGACATCGCAGATAATGCGTTCCTTGTTGACGTATACGAGCTTGCCTGTGACCTTGCATGATACGAGACCTGTGGCCTCGTTTATTATCTTGTGCTTGTAGCTGACTATTCCGTTCGTGCAGGTGACCTCTGTATCTATCCTTACCTCGTCAAGCAGATGGAGCTCGTGCATATATCTCTGGCTGCTTTCCATAATAACAGGGAAGAGACCTTCTTCCTCGAGTATGCCGAGTATGCCGCTGACTTTGTAGAAGTTCCACAGAGCTGTTTCTGCGTACTGTAAATATACAGCATTGTTGACGTGGCCGAATGAGTCGAGCTCATAGCCTCTTACCGTGAGATGGTACGAAGTTTTCTTCATTTCTTTGAAGCCTCCGCAAGAGCTGCCTCAAATTTTCCCTTTGATGGGTCGGTAACACCGTCTGAAGCAAGATTTATAGTATCTATTATAGCGTGTATCTGTGTGAGGGACTTGCCGCTGAGAAGCTCCTTGACAAAGGCTTTTGTTTCGTCGAATGAGTTCCTGTTCTCACTGAGCTTTGTAACGAGTCCCATATCAAGTGCTTCCTTTGCGCCTATCATTTCTCCGCAGAGTATCATCTGAAGTGCCTTTTCCTTGCCGAGCAGTCTGTACAGCCTCTCCATGCCGCCCATTCCCGGAACTACGCCGTGCATTATTTCGGGAAGTCCGAGAAATGCTGACGGTGAAGCTATCCTGAACTGACAGCTGAGAGCTATTTCAAGTCCGCCGCCGAAGCAGCCGCCGTTGATAGCAGCCGCAGTGATAATAGGCAGTTTTTCGATAGTGCGGAGAAGCTCTCTTGCATTTTCAAGTTTTTCCGATAATTCATTGCTGTCTGACTCGCCGAAAAGTGACACATCGGCACCGTGTGAGAAGTGCCTGCCCTTTCCTGTAATAATAAGAGCCCCTACCTGCGGATTTTCGTCCAGCCAGCCGAGGAGCTTCTTACGGTCTGCGAATTCGGGTTCTGTCAGAAGATTTTTCGGCCCGTTGTCAATTGTAAGTACAGCAATATTATCTTCGGCATAAAGCTCTGATAAATTTGTCCTTAGCATTCAGACCTCTCACTGATTAACGATATCGTTTCCGTACTGATATATCTTGCAGAACATTTCAACAACATCGCTCATTGTGTTCATAGGAGCCTTGAGCATATATTTGCCGATGCTCTGAAGTTTGATATCAAGGTCATATTTGTCGGCAGTCATCTCGATAAGCTCGACAAACATAAGTGAATCGCTTCCGAGGTCGTCCTGTGGATTTGTCTCCATAGTGATCTCGTCTTTTTCCACTTCGCATTCTTCTGCGTAGTAGTCAAAGATCATGTCCTTGATTTCCTGTCTGATTTCCTCTGTGATCTCTCTCATTTTTTAAACCTCCAATTAATTTCTTCCCCTTTTGCAAGGGATATGAAAAATTCACACATCTTCAAGAGTGTAAATCTTACATTTCCTGCTTACCCGTGAGAACTTGCTTACGGCACCGTTCGCACTTACGTCAAAAAATTCAGTCACGCCCAGTTCTTCAAGCTTATTCAATGCAAGATCCCAGCGTATGGGAGTATACACATTGAGCTGATTTTCTGTCATGACCTGTTTTCCTGTAGTCATAACCTCTCTGTTGAATATGGAAAGGATAGGATATACAGGGTCTTTATATTCTGTAGAAGCACAGAAATCAACGTACTCCTGAGAATATTTTTTCATTATCGGATGGTGGTAGGCAACGCCGGTACCGAAGCTGAAAGCCTTTATTGCACCCTCGTTCTGGCACAGAAGGAGGGCTTTTTCGACTGCGTCCGAGCGGCCGCTTATCATTACGTGGAATTTTGAATTTCCGCTTCCGATTATGATCTCGTCGGGTGAGAACTTGTCAGCGAACATCTCTTCGATGTCACTGTAGGAGAAGCCTATAACGACACCCATATCGAGTTTTTCGTCATGCTCCTCAAGACAGCGCATTGTTGCGCGGTTCATCATGATTATGTCGTGTGCGAATTCATGGGGCACAGCTCCGAAGCAGCTGCTTATGCTGACTATTCCCGAGCTGTATCCTGCGCCTATGTCCGGTATTATGTCCTTGCTTATATAGTGTTCATAAACGACTCTGTCACATATGAGAGATATCAACCATTCTGCGACTCTTCCGTCGTAAGCTTTGTTTTTTTCAAGATCTTTGTTTAATCCGAGCCTTCCGAATGCAGTTTCAAGATAGAATTCGTACTTATCCATGAGTTCAGGCGGCAGGTTTACCAGAAGCTTTTCGGGTTTTGAGCCGATGCCGTTGAACAGGAATGCTCTGTTGTACATTATCTTTTCTCCTTATATATTATAAATACATCTTATCACCTATTTAGTGTGCTGTCAATAGATAAAATCTGAATTTTGCAATTTTTGAGCAAAACGTTAAAAAAATCACATTCCCATAACACAATTTTATAAATTAGTGCGATTATACGATTTGTTATACATTTTTAAACAAAAGCGCTGACTTTAGGGAATGACCCTTTATAGGGGATTTTCACCACTATATAAAGCCTGACGCGGTATAAGTGATAGATGGCGTATCATTTTGGCATGACCAAAATTGGTTTGACCTTTTAAACAAAATTGACGTAATGTTATCGAATGAAATATATAAATTTCATATAGCTCATTATGCATTATAGTAATTTGATGCACTATGGGCGACCGCAATTTTTGAAAAGAATATGGCGTGTTTATTTCATTTTACGTTTACTGTAAACACAGGTTATTTACTGTGAAAAAACAAAAGCCTTTTCCGTTTTTGGAAAAGGCTTTATTGTGTGGTCAGCTTTCTTTTTTCTTGGGTGCTTTTATGAGCTTTGCCATGAAAAGTGCGGTTCCGACACCGCCTGTGATGATAGTACAAACTATCATTTCAACAAGGGCGTTTACGCCTACGAAGCTTATGATGAAAGGGATTACGCTTTTGCCCTTCATAAGTCCCTGTACGTACTCTGTGTTTCCGAAAAGGAAAACCAGTGAAAGCATGAAAAATGCTGTATTCATAAGAGCTGTAAAGAAACCTGTAACGAAGCATGAGATGCGCACATCTGTGAACTTTGAAAGTATCTGGAAAATAAGACCTGCAAAGAAACCGTCGAGCAGACGCGGCACAAAACGCTGTATGAAAGCAAGAACAGGGTTGATATCCACCAGTATAGCACCCATTCCGCTCAGTATTCCGATACCGAAGCACTGCAAAAAGCTGAATATACCGAAAACGCCTCCGATGATAGCTCCGCCGATGGGTCCCATTGTTATAGCAGCGATTGCGATAGGGATAATGTTGAGTGTGATTACCAGCGGACCTACAGGAATAGAACCGATCGGTGTGAACGAGAACACGACTATGATCGCAGTCAGCAAACCGAGCAATACTATTCTTTTGGTGTCAAATTTGAAACCATTCATTTTAAATTTTCCTCCTTGTTACTACTCCCTGAAAGGGATATAATACAATGCATATAATACATATATGATATCACAAATTGTAAAGTTTGTAAATGTCTCAATCTACAGAAAAAGCTTAACAACTTGTTCTCAAATAGTACATATTTTACAAATATAACATTTATATATGGTTGTTTGACGATTAAACTAATTAAAAATAATACATATAGTATAATTTCTGAGTGAAGATTTTTTGTAGTTTTTGCTGTAAAGTCAACTGCTTTCACAATGGCAGTTGACCCGTTTTAGTGGAATTTTGTGGAACTTGCTATTGAAAAGGCGGAAGTTACGTTGACCGAGAGCAATGTGCACAAATATTCTAAAAATATTTATGAAATTTAGTAAGTGTTAAAATATTGCAATTTGTATACCACTATGTTATAATAATAAGTGCAAAAATCTGTAATCCTATCATAATGCGGACAAGCAGTAGGATACCTTTACGGGGAATTGTAAAAAATAAAAGAAAGGATTGGTTATGACCATGAAAAAATCTTTGGGGAAAAGATTTATAAGTGGCGTTACATCGGGAATACTTGCAGTCACCTATGCCCTGCCGGCAAGTCTTCTGCCGGCTGCTGCCGAAGATGGAACGTCAAACCCGAAGTATGGTAAGGACTATGCCGTTGAGGACATACTCAGCGAATATGCATACTTTATCAAGGATGATGCCAATATCGGCAATCACACGGTCGGTTCGATAGCTGTAGGCGGCACCGGAGTTATAGATCACTTCGGCGAAGGTGCTGTATCACCATCGTTTATAGGCAACATCGAAAAGACAGGAAACTATCAAAGCGAAGCTCCGTTCCTTTATGGCGAAGACATAAGAGAACGCTACAAGGGACAGCCTGTTTACTATCACGAACACAGTGAAGGGCTTTCTTATCTTGATTTTGAAGGCTCTAAGTTTCAGAAGATAGATAACGACTTCATCGACTTCAATGAGGCATTTGCAAAAATAAGCGAATGGTCAGAGTCTAAGAAGAATGCTTCTGATGCATACAGGCTCACGGCTGACGATGTTGAGGATAGAGAGCTTTGGTACGGCAATAATATCAAAGTCATCTCAATTGATTTCGACACTATGCCCTCAAATATCGTTATTCCGAAGGATATTTTTGAATCAGCAGACCTTATAAGTCTTAACGGCGATATAGCAAAGATCGCTACAGGCGGATATACCATTACCCTTGAAGGTATTGACAAGGCAAACCTTACATTCGACGGAAATACCGAGGGCGGCTTCAAGCAGGTCGAGTTTGCGGGCGTTGATTCAGGAAAAAATACTACAGCATTCCATGCACTCGGCGACAGTGCGATTACTCAGAACGGACAGATAAACCTTGATGCGGGAATGAATTTCGTATGGAATTTCCCTGATTCATCAGAGGTAAACTTCAAGTTCGGCGGCGGTCATATTGTTGCTCCGAATGCATCATACAGCAACGACGGCGGTAACAATGAGGGAAGCATAATTGCTAAGAGCGTTGCTTTCACAAAGGCTGAAGCTCATTTCTATCCTTATTTCTCGTTCTCGAAGGAAAGACCCGAGAAAAAGAAGGTATCAGATGTTACTTTCTCAAAGGTAAAGGATACTACCGAGATCACAGAAACAACTGCTGACGGCTACAGCGTAAAGAACGCAGGCGAAAAGATCAGCGGTGCACATATGGTCCTCACACTTGATGCTCCTGACAAAGAGGGTGAGACACTCAGCGGTGTAACATCAAATCTTGACAGCAGAAGCGTTGAAGAGGGCAAGCCCGCTATCAGCGATAAGGTTATCAAGTGGACTACAACAGACACTGATCTCACTTTAAAGGGACTTCCCGACGGCAAGTATATCCTCAGCGAGGAAAATGCTCCTGACGGATGTCAGCCGGTAAAGTCAACAGTTATTACTGTAAGCGAAGGCAAGGTCACTTCCGATAATACATCGGGTGTTATCATAAAGGATAAGTCAGGCTCTGCTCCTGCTTCTTTAGCTGTTGTCGATGAAGTTTATACAGCTTTCATACGCAAGGCAAGAACAGTTTCAGAAGGCGTTGATACACCTGTTTCAGGTGCTGTCCTCAGACTTTCGGGCGTTGATGAATACGATCAGCCGATAGATATGTCCAATGTAAGTGCAAAGGATATACAGTACTTTACAGATAATGGACACGGCATTCAGCTCGGCGGAGTTGATTCACAGCTTGCTGCATACAAGCTTGCTTCAAACAGCATAGAGAATATTGCAGCAGATAAGAAGGCTTCATACGAATTCAGAACAATAGGTTCGACAGTAGCTTTTACAGGTCTCCCGGCAGGTACCTACACAATTGAAGAGCTCTCTGCTCCCGCAGGCTTCCTTTCAGCAGCTTCAAAGACTTTCGTTGTTTCAAAGGATTCAGACGGAAGACTTGCAATGACAAGCGGCAGGGACGCAGACGCTTCTCAGGACATCGTAACTCTTTACGACAATGTTCAGCTCATAAAAATAAGCAAGGCTGACATCGGCGGCAAAATAGTTGAAGGTGCTGAGTTCGAGCTCTCAAGAACAGATAACAATTTCCTCGGCAATGTTTCTGTTGCAGCTGAGAATGACGAAGCTTACGACAGGATCATTGAGCTCCAGGCTGATGATTCAGACGGAGATGATTACAATGATAAGGGCGTCGAGATACAGCTCAACGGCACACAGTCATTCACAGTCCGCGGAAATACAATGAATCACATCAGCATTAACGGCAAGGCTGTTAATGCAGTAAATAAACAGAACACTTACTTGTATGAAGGCAGTGCGTCGGGCAACCTCATAATAAGCGGTATGTACGAAGGTGATTATACCGTAGAGCTTGACGACGGAACAGGATTTATCCTCCGCTGCGACAAGGGCGAAAAGGAGATCTCAGAGATCACTGTATTCTGTGCTCCTAAGAGCTCTGACAATAAGGACGATCTCAAGGACAGCACAGCTATCCTTTCATCTGACAAAAAGACCATCTTCTTCAAGGGCGGCACTGTTGATATTGCCAGCCTTGAGGACGGCGAGTACGTTCTCAAGGAAACAGCAGCACCCAATGGTTTTGCCAAGGTCGAGTCAGAATTCACATTCGAGATCAAAAACGGAGAAGTTACTTTAAAGAGTGCCGACACTACAGGCTTTACTGTAAAGGACGGCAATAACATCATTATCACAGACAGTGTTTCTGAGATAAGCATATACAAGTATTACGATTCAGTCGGAAATACAACTCCTGAGGATACAAGCGAAGGCGCTGACATGAAGCTTACATTCGTAAAGGCTTCCGATAAGGCAGCTCAGGAGATAATAGACGCAAGAAACCTTAAGGTCGGCGAGTCTGCAAAGTGGAACTCAAAGCGCGAGAACCCAAGAAAGTTCATCGGACTTATGGACGGTGAGTATCTCCTCGAAGAGTTAAAGGCTCCTGACGGATATCAGGCTGCTGAGCCAAAGACAATAATCATCAGGGACGGTGTTATTGCAGGCGACGGCACAACAGAGTTCCTTCTCAATACAAAGAAGGGTACAATCACTCTTGACAAGAAGGCTCTCGGCGGCGAGTACATAGCTGACGGCACAGCAGAGTTCACTATCAAGCCAAACGGCAATGGTGCAACACTCAAGGGCGTAAGCATCAACGGCAGCGAAGATCTCGGAGATGCTGCCGAATACAAGTTCAGCGGTCTTACATCAACATTCAGAGGTCTTGCTGACGGCGATTATATCCTCGTCGAGGATACAGCTCCCGCAGGCTACTCTGTAGTATCAGAGTTCAGGTTCACTGTTAAGGGCGGCAAGGTCGAAAATGTAGAGAGTGCTACAAACGGCAGATCCTACAAGGACGAAAAGGGCAACATCGTAGTTGAAGATGCTCCTATCTTAAAGCTCAGCAAGGAATCACTCGGTGCAAAGCCTATCCCTGAGAGCGCAGGCAAGGCAGAGTTCACACTTATCGCAAACGATGAGGGTACAAGCCTCAAGGGCGTTAAGATCAACGGCACTGAGGTAACAGAGGATACAAACGAGACAAAGTTCAAGGGCAACGCAGTTGACTTTGAATATCTTGCAGCAGGCAGCTATACTCTCGTAGAGGATACAGCTCCTACAGGCT
>JAEEGL013083982.1_pt1 | contig 21136 bp, 20 predicted proteins | sample 9134231 | NCBI WGS metagenome assembly JAEEGL01 (sample SAMN16246548, study PRJNA631951) | gut metagenome | biome: gut microbiome; feature: rumen; material: fiber-attached | host: Bos | place: Iran: Karaj | collected 2018-10 | reverse complement strand
TTCCGCTGCACGTCGGACATTGAGCAGATTCGCGACTGCAATTTCTACGTTGTGGCCGTGCCCACGCCTGTCGACAAGGACAACAACCCCGACCTGACACCGCTCTACGGCGCTAGCACAACCATCGGAAGAGTAATCGAAAAAGGCGATATAGTTGTTTATGAATCAACAGTTTATCCTGGCGTGACCGAAGATGAGTGCATCCCCGTAATCGAAGAGGTTTCGGGACTGAAATTCAATGTCGATTTCTTTGCCGGGTACTCGCCGGAGCGCATCAACCCGGGCGACAAACTGCACACCGTCGAGAAAATCAAGAAGGTGACATCGGGCTCAACACCCGAGGCGGGCAAGAAAATCAACGATGTTTACTCGTCGGTCATCAGCGCGGGAACGCATCTGGCCCCGACCATCAAGGTGGCTGAGGCGGCAAAGGTGATTGAGAACTCGCAGCGCGACATCAACATCGCTTTCGTCAACGAGTTGTCGAAGATTTTCACGCGGATGGGCATCGACACCAACGATGTGCTCGAAGCCGCATCCACAAAGTGGAACTTCCTGCCGTTCAAACCCGGACTGGTGGGCGGTCACTGCATCGGTGTGGACCCGTACTATTTGGCGCAGTGCGCTCAACGCTACGGCTACAACCCCGAAATTATTCTGGCTGGCCGCCGAATGAACGACGGAATGGGCGATTATGTTGCAAATCAGGTAATTAAACTGATGCTAAAGAAGGGCATTCAGGTTCTGGGCTCGAACATCCTGATTCTGGGTTTCACTTTCAAGGAAAACTGCCCCGACGTGCGCAACACCAAGGTTTTCGACATTGTGCAGTCGCTGCGCGAGTACAATCTGAACATCACAATTTACGACCCGTGGGCAAACGCCGCCGCTGCAAAACGCGAGTATGGCATAGATATTGAGGGTAAAATTGACAACCAGCAATTCGACGCCGCCGTTCTTGCTGTGGCCCACGACGAGTTCAAAACGCTCGACATCGAGAAGTTCCTGAAAAAGAACCACATAATTTTCGATGTTAAGTGTGTGCTGCCGAAAGAAATGGTGGACGGCCGTCTTTAGTTGACGAATGAATTGCCAAAGGCGTTGAAAAGAGTAATTTTGAAGTGGTAAAAGAAGATATCAAATGGCAACCAGCATCATCATATCGTTTGTTGTAGCATTCGTTTCCACGTGGATAATCTACGGCGGAGTGCTGAATTTTGCTGTCAAGCACGGCATTGTCGATAACCCCGACGCCCGCAAGCTGCAACGTGTTCCGGTGCCAGTGTTGGGCGGAGTGACGGTGTTTGTTGGCATTCTGGTGGTGTCGCTTTTGGGCCAGTTCTTCCTGGGCGACAGTCACAATATGGCTGTTTATGTTATGGCGATGACCGCGATGCTCTGCGTTGGCACCATCGACGATACCCGGAATCTGTCGCCAACCATCCGGTTCGTTCTGGAGATAGCTGCCGTGCTGTTTGTCATCTACTCCGGCCACATAAAAATCGGTAATTTCTACGGCCTTTGGGGATACCATTCAATTCCCGATTATTTGGCCGTTCCGCTTACTGTTTTTGCCGCTGTTGGCATTATGAACGCCATCAACCTTATCGATGGTGTCGATGGCTATTCATCGGGGTTCGGCGCAATGGCCTGTATGGTTTTTGCGGTGATGTTCTACAAGTTGGGCAACCAAACAATGATGATTATCGCCGTGGCAGCCGAGGGAGCTCTTATTCCATTCTTCCTCTACAACGTGTTCGGCAGCAAGTCGAAGATGTTCATCGGCGACGGCGGTACCCTGCTTATGGGTACCATTATGGCGGTTTTCGTGATGTCGATTCTGACCACCAACCCCGCCAGCACAGTCTTGATGATGAAAGGCGTCGGGCTGGTTCCGTTTACTTTGTCGGTTTTGGCTGTTCCGGTTTTCGATACACTCAGGGTGATGTCGGCCCGTATGATTAACGGAATGTCGCCCTTCCGCCCCGACAAGCTGCATCTGCACCACTTGTTCATCGAGATGGGATTCTCGCACGTCGGCACAACCTTCAGCCTCATCCTCACCGACTTTATGGTGGTTATGGTGTGGTTTGTGTCGTACTTGTGTGGCGCATCCATCAATGTTCAGCTCTACATAGTTATAGTTCTGGCCATACTCGTAACATTCGGGTTCTACTCGTTTGTGAAATTTCAGCAAAGGCGCAATTCCGCTATCTATCAATGGTTGCTGCGTGTGGGCGACGCCTCGCACATCGAGCGCAAAGGCTTTTGGGGCTGGATGCGCCATTTGATGGACCGCAAAATCGAGCGCCGAGAGTGACGGTTCGCCATATTACGGCAAATCTTGCCCTGTAGTTATTGATTTTCAGTCAATTCCATCTTTCCTGACATTTTTCATTTATTTTATTTTTGGCAATGCCATTCCGCGTTTTTGGCTTATCTTTATAGTTTGATAAAAACTCTGCCGGTCGTTTCCGCACCCGACAGTGGCGAAGCTGTGGAAAGGGGTGAGGAAACGGTCATCATTGAGCAATCTTAAGGAGAATAAAAGAATACCGTCAGCCTTATGAAACACGTTGATTCGCTAATAGCCCGATACCCGGAATTAGCTGTGTGCCAGGATGATATTATTGGTGCATACAAGATATTGGAGAGCGCCTACGCCAATGGCCGGAAGTTGCTTGTCTGCGGCAACGGCGGATCGGCAGCCGACAGCGAGCACGTAGTTGGCGAACTGATGAAAGAGTTCAAGCTCAAGCGCAAAGTGTTTGCAAATCAAGCCGATGCAATGAAGGCAATCGACCCCGAAATGGGCGGTTACCTTGCCGACAATCTGCAAGGCGCCCTGCCGGCAATTGCCCTGACAGGCCACAGCGCCCTTTCAACGGCTTTTATGAACGACAGCGAAAGTGTTTTGGTTTTTGCCCAACAGGTGAACGGCTACGGCAAGGCAGGCGACGTTTTATTGGGAATATCCACTTCGGGTAACAGCAAGAATGTCATTTACGCTGCCATTACCGCCAAGGCCCGCGGTCTGAAGGTCATTGGCCTGACTGGCGAAAAAGAGAGCCGCCTATCAAAACTCGCCGACTGCTGCATCCAAGTCCCCGAAACCGAAACCTACAAAGTGCAGGAAATGCATCTGCCTGTGTACCACTGCCTTTGTATGATGCTGGAGGAGAAATTCTTTGGAGAGGGTGATGGTTTGTGAGATGGATTTGCACAATTGTTGGTGGGGGTGCTGAGAAGGAAAAGGGAGGAATGAACTATGCTTGCAGGCGAATCAAATAGTAAACGGATTGCTATAATTGTGACACTGCATATTAATGCTTTTTTCAGAATAAAACTTTTTTCAAATCATTTCGAAAAGATGATTCGACCAAAAGAAACAGTATAACAAACAATATATGTTCAATCTAACAAAATTTATTTCTGATAGCGTTACCTTTCGCTCTGAAAGTATGTTTTTATCTGATATTGAGGCAAATAAAGATACTTTGACCAAAGAAATCAAAGACAAAAAAGTCTGCGTTATCGGTGGTGCGGGTTCTATCGGTTCGTCTTTTATCAAGGCTGTGCTGAGGTTTGAACCTAAAAGTGTTGTAGTTGTAGATTTAAATGAAAATGGATTGGCGGAATTGGTGCGCGATGTGCGTTCCACCAAAGGACTTTTCTGTCCTGACGAATTTAGATGCTACACGCTTAATTTTGCCGACCCGATTTTTGAGCGAATTTTCAGAGAAGAAAAAGGTTTCGACATCGTTGCCAATTTCTCTGCACACAAACACGTGAGAAGCGAAAAAGACAAGTATTCCGTTCAGGCTCTTATCGAAAACAACGACATAAAGGCCAAGAAACTGATGGATTTGCTTTGTGTATATCCTCCTAAACATTTCTTCTGTGTATCCACCGACAAGGCTGCAAATCCCGTAAACATTATGGGCGCAAGCAAACGAATTATGGAAGATTTGGTGATGGCTTATAATCAACATTTTAAGGTAACTACAGCAAGGTTTGCCAATGTTGCATTTTCCAATGGTTCGCTGCCTGACGGATGGATTCACCGTTTGCAGAAAAAACAGCCGCTTGCCGCACCTAACGATGTGAAACGTTATTTTGTTTCACCCGAAGAATCAGGACAGATTTGTATGTTGGCGTGCATCCTCGGCAACGGCGGAGAGGTTTTCTTCCCAAAACTTGGAGAAGACCAAATGCTCACATTCTCGAAAATTTGTGATGATTTCGTAAAGGCAGAAGGGTTTCAAAAAATTGAATGTCAAGACGATAACTCTGCAAAAGATTATGCAGACCAAATGTCATACGCTTCAGAGAAATATCCCGTAGTGTATTTCAAGAGCGACACAACTGGCGAAAAGGCATACGAGGAGTTTTATGTGCCCGGCGAAAGAATCAATATGCAACGCTTTAAGGCGCTTGGCGTTGTAGAGGATACCTTCCGCAAGCCAATGTTGGAGATTGAATTTTTTTTTAATAAGTTGGAAGCAATATTTGCAAAGGATGATTTTACAAAAGTTCAGGTAGTGGATGCAATTAAGGGGTTTATTCCCAACTTTGAACACAAAGAGAAAAACAAAAATTTGGACCAAAAAATGTAATTATAAATGAGAATATTATGGCATACAAGATTCCTCTTTTTAATTTGAACTTTGATGAGCGAGAAGCTCAGGCAGCGTACGATACTATTAAGTCGGGTTGGATTAGCACAGGTCCTAAAAACGCTGAGTTGGAACAGATGTTTATTGATATGTGGAAGGTAAAATATGCGGTATCAATGAGTAACTGCACTGATGCCCTACACGTTTGTTGTATGGTTTGTGGATTCGGACCTGGAGATGAGGTGATATGCCCCTCGCTGACATTTGCGGCCAGTTGCAATTGTATACGGTATGTTGGAGCAACACCTGTGTTTGCCGACATTGTTGGACCAGACCACATCAATATTGACCCTGTTGATATTGAACGTAAGATCACGCCCAAAACCAAGGGAATTGTGGTTGTTCATATGGCCGGTTTCCCAGCTAAGATGGATGAGATTATGGCTATTGCCAGGAAACATAATCTCAAAGTGGTGGAAGATGCGTGTCACGGACCTCTATCAGAGTATAAGGGAAAGAAATTGGGGACTATAGGTGATTGTGCGGCTTTCAGTTTCTTCTCAAACAAGAACATATCAACAGGTGAAGGAGGAATGTTCATCACCAATAATGAGGAGATGGAAAAGAAAGCGCGTCTTATCCGTAGCCACGGTATGAGTACAATGAGCTATCAACGTGCAAGTGGCCACGCCACAGAGTACGACATTACTTGCTTGGGGTACAACTTCCGTATGGATGATATCCGTGCGTCTATTGCCATCGAACAGTTAAAAAAACTTCCTGGCGACTTGGAAACACGCATCAAGGTTCGTAAACAGTATGTCGACCGATTCCGTAAAGTAGAAGGAATTTCTGTTCCTTTTGCTGACAACACCGAATTTGTTAGCAACTATATTTTCCCTGTAGTTTTGTTAAACTCTAACAAGGAACGGCGAAATATGATTCGTGAATATATGCATAATGCCGGCATCCAGACAAGTGTCCATTATCCTGCTGCTCATCGGTTCTCTACATATAAGGAACTTGGCGCCGTACTGCCACAGACAGAGTATGTGACAGATAATGAAATAACCCTTCCGATGTATGCAGCATTAACCAGTGAGCAAATCGATTTCATTTGTGACACTTTTGTAAAAGCGGTAAAAGAGATTAAATAAATGTATCAGGATAAAAAAGCAGTCTTAATCTTTGGTGTTGGTCCTTTGCAGGAATCCTTCATCGGACGAGCAAAGAAGATGGGGTTATACACAGTAGGCATCGACCCTGCTGCTGATGCCACTTGCCGTGGCGCAGTAGATGCGTTTGAAATAGTTGGTGGTCAAGATTTTGATGGCACGTGCGCTGTGGTGGATAAGTATGGCATTGATGCCATTGTAACCGCTGCCACCGATAAACCATTAGTGATGATGGCTCGCATTGCAGAGAAATATGGCTTCCCGTTTTATTCTGTTGAAACAGCGCAATGGAGTACAGACAAGTTCCAAATGAAGCAACGTTTTATTGAAGGCGGTGTGCCTTGTGCCAAAGGACGATTGGTGAAATCTGTGAAAGAAGTTGAGGACTTCGAGTATCCTGTCATTGTCAAGCCCCGAGATAATTCAGGAAGTCGCGGTGTCAAATTATGTCGTAAAAAGGAAGAACTGCAATCCTGCATCGACGAAGCACTTGAGTATTCGCACTTGGATACTGTCCTTGTTGAAGAGTATATCGAAGGTCAGGAATATAGTATAGAAGGTTTGCATTATGATGGTAAAATAGAGGTAATACAATTTACCGAGAAGAAAACCTCAGAGTTTCCCTACAATGTTGAATTAGGACATAAACAACCAGCGATCCTTACAGATGAGCAGAAAGATGCGATACGCAATGTAATATCTAAAATAGCAAATGTACTTAAATTTGAAAACTGTCCTTCACATACTGAGTTGAAAATTAATGAGCGAGGCATTTTTGTGATAGAAACATCCCCACGATTGGGAGGAGATTATATTACTTCAACACTTGTCCCGCTTTCTACAGGCATTAATATGGAAGACCAACTATTGAATATTGCATTAGGCGAACCTGTCGATACAAAAACGGGTCGTTTTGAAAAGGCTTCTGGAGTTTGCTTTTTATCGTTGCCGGAAGGTCTCGTGACGGAAATCAATAAAAGCATTAGTGAGGCCGCCTCTTGGGACTGTGTTGTTGATTTTAATTTTAATCTTAAAGTTGGTGACAAAGTCAACAAGATTACGAGCAGTTTGAATCGTTATGGGCATATTATTGTGCAGGCGAAAAATAGGAACGAGGCAGATCTATTGATTGAAAAATATGGAATTGAGATAAATAAAAGTGTTAGAATCAAATAGTGGTATAAACTATCAAAAGGGATGGGCAAAACAATAATTGTTTTTGGTGCAACAGGAAAAGTGGGTTGCTATACGTCTATATATCTTAAGGAGAAAGGATATAATGTTATAGCTGTTGGACGGCGTAAATCGGATAATGATTTCTTTGCAGATTATAAAATTACATACATTTCATTGGATATATTGAAATCCGCGAATTATGAGGTTTTGCCACAGAAAGACGTGTATGGTATAGTTCACTTGGCAGCGACTTTACCCGCGACTATGAATGGTTATAATCCTCATGAATATGTGAGATCAAACTTGGATGGGACATTAAATGTGCTTGACTATGCGGTGAAAGTAGGAGTAAATCGTTTTGTATACCCGAAGTCTTGGTCAGACATCACCTATATGATAGGGAGTTTGAATCCGATTCCTGCTGATGCTCCTGTAAAATTTCCACTTGATAATGACCACACAATATATGCAATTACCAAGAATGCCGCTTGTGACATTATACAGCACTATTCGGTGAAATACAAATTCAAGTATTACATACTACGTTTCCCCAATATTTTTTGTTATCATCCTAATCCGACTTTTTTTGTGGATGGTAAGAAAAGATGGACTGGTCAGAGAGCTATTATTGAACAAGCAAAGAAAGGTGAAGACATTGAACTATGGGGAAATCCAGATGCGGCTCGAGATGTTTTCTATGTGAAAGATTGTACACAGATTATCGAGAAGTGCCTTTCAGCGAATGGTGAGAGTGGAACATATAATGTTGGAACAGGTTGGGTAGTTAAAAGAAGAGAGCAAATACAAGGGCTTATAGATATATTTGGCGACAAGATGCATCCCTCAAAGATTGTTGTAAGAGCAGATAAACCTGATTCTCCAACATATCTACTTGACATATCAAAGACTATTGGACAATTAGGGTTTGAACCCAAGTATGATTATATCACTTATCTCAAAGACTTGAAGCACGAAATGGAGATAAACCGTTTCGAAAAACTATGGGGAAAAGAAAGCGATTATTTAGAAGGATTAGAATGATAGACAAAATTATAACAAGGATAATTTCTCCTTTAGCATCGTTGTTAGATGCGATGAAACTAATGGATAAGAGTAAGGTGAAAACTTTATTTGTGTTCAGTGGGGAGCATTTTGAGAGTATTGTTACTATTGGTGATATTCAGCGTGCAATAATCAACAATATCAGTTTGTCTGAGCCTGTTATTCGCATACTAAACAAGAATAAGATTTTTGGATATGAAAAGGAAAGTGAGGCTGATATACGAGGAAAGATGCGCAAGATGCGTGCGGAGGTGATGCCTATTCTTGATGAAGAAGGAAATTTAGTTGATGTATGGTTTTGGAATGACTTGTTCAAAGAATCCGAATCGCCTCGTCGTAAGGACATAAACCTTCCGGTAGTTATTATGGCCGGAGGCAAAGGAACCCGTTTGAAGCCTATTACTAATGTTATTCCGAAGCCTTTGATTCCGATAGGCGATAAAACAATTTTAGAGGAAATCCTGGATCGATTTGAAAATATTGGTTGCCGGAAATTCTATATGTCAGTCAATTACAAAAGCGATATGATTCGTTTTTATCTTGACCAATTAGACCATAAGTACGACATTGAGTTTTTTGAAGAGAGTAAGCCGTTAGGTACAATAGGCAGCGTGTCTTTGCTGAAAGATAAAATTAGAACCCCATTTTTTGTTAGCAATTGTGATATAGTTATTGATCAAGACTATCGCGATGTATATTATTATCATAAAGAGAATCATAATGATTTGACCATAGTCACTGCTGTAAAAAGTTTTAGCATTCCATATGGTGTAATTGAAACGGGTGAAGATGGGTTGATGACAGCTTTGAAAGAAAAGCCCGAGTTAACCTATATGATTAACACAGGTGTATATATTCTTAATCCTGAATGTATTGATGAAATACCTGAAGGCGAGTTTTTCCATATTACTCATTTGATGGAAAAGATTAAGGCACGTGGTGGGCGTGTAGGATGTTTTCCCGTTAGCGAACACGCTTGGAAAGATATGGGAGAGTGGCCAGAATATTTGAAGATGATAAAGGTGCTTTAATTAATGAAAGTTTATAATGATGAAATTATTATTGATTGTAGGTTCGGCAAATGATATTTTTATTTACAATTATGCGAAATGGTTGAAAGCATCTATGGATGTGTCCATAGATGTGTTTGAGTTTTATCCATCAAAGCAACAAGGTTATGGGAATGAGTATTATGACAGCGTGACTTCTGCTAAAAGTTGTGGAATACCTAGGCTGAGAATACACATAGATTCTTTTGTGAAAGGTAGAAATTTGACTTCCTTCTTACAGGATAAGTATTTTGATATTATTCATTGTCATTGGATTATAGATCCATTAGTTTTGGCTAAAGGATTAAAGAATCATTGCCATTATTTGGTAGCGACTTTTTGGGGGAAAGAGTATGCCAATATTAAAATTTTAGGTTCGAATGTCCGATTTAGAAAGAATTTATATTCCTTCATTAAGGACGTTGATGCTATAATCAATAGTAGAGGGTTTGAGCAAAAATTCAGTAATGAAGTTCCAATGTATTGTGGCAAATTTTTCGATGCTTCATTTGGCTCGGCTCCTTTAGAGGAGTTGTATTCTTTGATGGACAAAGAGAGCAGAAATGATTCAAAACGTGCTTGGAATATACCTATAGACAAATATTGTACTATGATTGGATATAGTGCGAAACATGTTCATCAACATCTTTCTATTATTGCGGAACTATCAAAAAAACACGATTTAAAACGAAAACTACATTTGTTAGCCCCTATGACAAGAGGTGGGAATAAAGACTATACAGAAAAAGTACGCAGAGCCTTGAATGATTCTGGCTATACTTATACCCTGATTGAAGGCCGATTTTTGAGCGATGTAGAAGTGGCACGACTTAGGAATGCGACAGATATAACTCTTCAATTATCAGCATCTGATGGTTTTTCTCGCAGCATCGTTGAATGTCTATGTGCAAAGTCGATCATGATATATGGAGATTGGCTTGGTTATGACAATCATTTACAAGCTGCAGGTTATACAGCCATAAAAGTAGGAAGTATTGAAGATGGTATAAAAAAAATACGGTCAGTAATTGAAAATATAAACACATATAATGACATGGTTTCTATTAATCACAACAACGGGAAACAACGACATTTATGGTCAGAATGTATAAAAGATTGGGTGAATGCATATAATGAATTGTTAAAATAAAATGCGTATTTTTATTTCACACGTTGTAATTGAGAATAATATATGAACCCATTAGTTACATTTGTTATACCTGCATATAACGTTGAAGAATATATTGAGAAATGTATCAATTCTGTTCGAGAGCAAAGTTGCTCGAATATTGAAATTATTGTAATAAATGATGGCTCTACTGATAACACGAAAGAGTTAGCAGAGGCAATTGCGACTGTAGATAGTAGAGTTGTTGTGATAAACAATCAAAATCAAGGAGTTAGCGCATCCAGAAATAATGGCATTGAACTTGCGAGAGGAAAGTGGATAGCATTTGTCGATGGTGACGACTATATTTCAGAGGATTTTGTAGAGCATATGATCGAAGTATCTGAGGAGACTGGTGCAGAATTTTGTATGTCAACAGATTGTTATCGGTTTAAAACAGACAAACAATCTTCAACAATTTATGTCAAAAGGCTCTTGGCGGATGATGCAACAGCATTATTATTATCGCCAAAAGTTGAAGTTGGGTGTTGGAATAAATTATTTCTTTTAGACTTTATAAATAAGTACAAGTTGCGTTTTGATACGACTTTATTTTATGGAGAAGGCCTCAATTTTATCACGAGTGCATCTCAGTATTCACATTGTGTAGGAATAACCAATAAGAAAGTCTATTATTATAGACAAAACAATTTCGAATCAGCCACAAAAAAATTTAGTATAGATAAAATAATTAATGGTTGGAAAGCCTTGGATTGTATTGGGGGACGACTTGATGACAAAATGGTGCGTTCAAAAAAAATGCTAGAACTTCATAGATTCCTATTTAGTTTTAATGCAGTAAGGAAAATACAAAGCAGTAAAACTCAATCAGTCTATATATCTATATATAATTATCATCTATCTTCTATAAGGAATATGGTCTATAAGGCGATGTTTTCAGCAGCGATAAATTGGAAATATAAGTTAAAAATTATTATCGCCTGCATGGCGCCTTGGATAATAGGTGTCATAGATAGAAAGAATACACAAAATAGAGGTAATAAGAGCGTGTAATATAAATTATTCTAATTCAAAAAATGACAGTGTGAACAGAGGTGTTTAGAATATGTGGCGTTTTTTTAGAGATTTTATGGTCTATGGGGTGGCTTCTATATTGGGGAAAATGGCAGCTATATTTCTCATGCCTTTGTATACTAGCATCCTCACAAAAGAGGAGTATGGCGCAATGGCTCTTATCACAAGTTGCAAAGGTATCATAGATTTATTATCTAATCTCAATATTCATTCTGGAATTGCACGCGATTATTATGAGGCGGGTATTAATCGAAAGCGATTAGTGTCGACGGGTTTTTTATCCATTTCTATTCTTTCGCTGACAATAATGTCGATAGGGCTGATAACGAGTAATTTTTGGAGCGGAAATGTATTGGGTATTAGTGAAAACTTTTGGCCAGCTTTCACAGTAATGTTATGCAGTATTCCGGCAGGGAGCCTTATGTCTTATTTTGCAATCCTAACTAGATATAAGAAAAAACCTGTTAGCTATTCCATTGGAACAATATTACAACTCTTGATACAAATTGGAATATCGGTCTATGGTGTTGTCGTTCTTCGTGTCGGTATTATCAGTATTTTTTATGGCGTTTTAGCCGGAGAAATAACTGCTGTTATTTATTTTTCCATATTAAACAGAGAATATATCGGTTTCCAGTTTGATAGAAAGTTGTTGATCAGAGCGTTGTTATTTGCCTTACCGACCCTGCCGGCTATTCTTGCAGGGTGGCTAGATAGCTCAATGGGACAAATATTAATTGGCAAGTATGTGTCTGTCGAGGAACTTGGCGTTTATAGTATCGCATTGTCATTAGCTTCTGTATTCACACTCATTAGTATGGCCTTTAGAAATGTTTGGACCCCTTTTCTGTATGAAAATTACAAGAACCCAAATTTCAAGAGAAACATTCACAGATTATTCTCAGTTATGGTACTTGCTCTTGTAACGATGAGTCTCTTCTTATCGCTATTTTCACATGAGATAGTTCTATTACTCAGCAATGAAGGGTATTTGGACGCTTGTCAATATTTGATTCTTTTATGTATCCCAATGAGTTTTTACTTGCTTATGCCTTTTGCAACATCTGGAGTTTCCATCACTCGTGACACCAAATACATAGGAATTTCACAGGTGGCGGGGAGTTGTGGTAATCTTATTTTCCTTTTTTTATCTATTCAGTTCATTGGGATCTTGGCAGTACCATTGTGCCTTACCATATCTCGAATTATAACGTATATAATACTTTATAAAGTTTCAGAAAAGAAAATAGGATATAGTTTGCCAAACTATTTCTTTATTATTTTAATAGCTGTAGTTCTGATTTGTTATGTTATTGTAAAAATAGAGGCTTCATTCACTTTTCGTATTATTGCAGCTTCTATATTTTTAGGGGTAATAGCCATCGGTATAAAAACTAAGTATAATTTGACGGGCTTACTGAATTTAGTTAAGCAATCAAAGAGTCATGTCTCCTTATCCGAAAAACGGACAGATTGTAATTAGAAAAAAAACTAATCAGATGAAAATAGGCATAATGACTATGCACCGTGTGCAGAATGTCGGTTCTGTACTTCAAGCATACGCATTGCAGCGCAAAATTGAGCAGTTGGGTTATGAGGCAGAATTAATAGATTATGAGTTTCCGCCATTAAAAGATAACACGCGTTTCACAGTAAGAGATGTGTTCGGTTATGGATGGAGTGCTATTCAAGGTTTTCCGAATAAGAAAAAACAACAGAAGTTAGATGCTTTTCGCAAAGAATATCTTTGTTGTTCAAAACAATCATATACTCGGGAAAGATTATTAGCCGACCCACCCTTATACGATGTATACTGTACTGGGAGCGATCAAGTTTGGAATCCTATACATGTGGGATTGGACACATCGTTCATGATGGATTTCGCGCCAGCTGGTACGCCTCGGATAGCATACGCATCCAGTTTCGCCACACAAGATGTTGGTGAGCCTTATTATTCATTATATGCAAAGCATTTAAGAAGATACAAACACATCACAGTAAGAGAACAATCAGGAGCAAGTATAATTAAGCAGATGACAGGGAAAGATGCCTCTGTAACTTGTGACCCGACACTGCTTCTTTCAGCAGACGAATGGCGCCCTATTGTTGATGCTTCGGATGTGAATTTGCCTCAAGGATATATACTTGTTTATCTGCTGAGATATATGTTTGATCCTCGCCCAGGATTTTATAATATTGTAGAGTCTGTACGAAAGGCGTTGCAATTGCCAGTGTATCAATATAATCCGTATTCTACAGATTCGTTTATTTTCAAAATCAAAGCACTAAATGGGTTAGGACCTGCTGATTTTGTTAGTATAGTGAAGAACGCTTCGTTTTTAATAACCGATTCGTTTCATGGAGCCGCTTTTGCAACAATATTTAATGTTCCGATGATAGGAGTCGTAAAAGATGATTTAAATGGAGATGGGCGCATTGCAACATTACGGGCTAAAGTGGGGGGGGAAAATTCTGTTGTATGTCATAATAAATCATTAAAAATGTGTCCAGATGTGTCATTATACAGAGGAGATTCAAAAATGATAAGCAATTTGCGATCATCTTCATTAGAAGAATTAAAAAAAATGTTGGTTAATAAAGATTAGCAACGGATAAATTAAACAGAGGATGGCCCCTAACAATTTGTTATATATTAGTATTATAACATACCTTTTTATGGGTGTGTTTATGTATTTTTTGGGGTGGAAGTCATACCAACAATCACAAATTTTGGCTTTGGGCGGAGGCCAGAATGCCAATGCCAATATTTATTACTTTATGGCATTATTCTTCTTTGCCATTATGAGTGGGTTAAGATACCGTTGCGGAGCCGACTGTGAAAGTTATGCAACACAATATTTAGACTTTCGATTTAAACTTGAAACAGGGCTACCTTATTTTGGTCGAGAATCCGAACCTCTTTTTATGTTATTTATGAAATTTATGTCGTGGCTTGGAGCGGGGAGATTTTTATTTCTTGGTATTATTGCTTTTATAGAAATAGCATTTTTTTATTCAGCCTTAAAAACACGTAATTATCTTCTTCCATACGTTGGGATAGTGTTAATTCTTGGACCACATTTTTGTTCGTGGAATAATGGTCTACGGCAAGTAATTGCGTCTTGTATTTTCATTTTCGCATTAGAGAGGTATATTGACGGAGAAAAAGCCTGGAAATATTTATTGTGGATTAGCGTGGCGTATTTAATACATAAGTCATCGCTAATGCTTGTACCTTTTTTGTTTATGAAGTTGTATAATGTCAGTCCTAAAAAGTACATTTCACTCATACTGCTATTGTTGTCAGTCTTTATAGGACAAACTGGTGCTTTCAGTTTTGCTTTCAATGGTATTGAGGACACTTTATCTTTTTTGGAGTATGATGACTATGCTAACAAAGTTGACGATATTGTAGAGGAGGAAGCTACAATCAAATCATATGGTCCAAGAAGAATTACGCTTTTAATTTCATATATATTAATCATTTTATTTAGTGAGGAGATGGATGCATATTTGGGGTATGATCAGTTTTATCGTTTATCATTTGTGTTTTTTATGATTTATGCTTGTTCGACGGAGATGCTCATAGGGCATACCACACTTCTTACACGTCCTTTTCTTTTTTTCATGCCTTTTCTGTTGATTTGTAGCGCATATTTGTTGTTTTTTTTGAGAAATTCCCAAAGGGTCATTTTGCTTTTGGTGGCACTTGTGAGTTTGTGCACGTTTTCCTTGATTAGTTCTGTGGCGTCATATAATAAACCAAATGAAGAGGAGCTGTATAAATTTTATTTCTTACAGCAAAACAGTAATTATTTTTAATATGCCAAAGGTAAGTATTATAGTTCCAGTTTTTAATGTGGAAAAATATCTTGAGGAGTGTGTGAAATCATTAAGAAATCAAACACTACAAGATATTGAGATAATATTGGTGGATGATGAATCTCCAGATAATTGTCCGGCAATGTGTGAACGCTATGCTGAATTAGACAACCGGATAAAAGTGCTTCATAAAAAAAATGGGGGATTAGGGTTTGCCCGCAATTCAGGATTAGAGGTTGCAACGGGTGAGTATGTAACGTTTACTGACAGCGATGATTATGAATTGCCAGAGACATATGAAACATTGTATAAACAAGCTAAAGAGTCACAGAGTGATGTTGTGTATTATAGCTTTATAAATAGACATGTTTCTGCTATAGAAGAGAAATGCTATGAGGGTGCTGAGCGAATAAGAGGATTGTTATTAGATATGGTATCTAATCCGCCCCAAGATGTCTCGGATCATGATATTCAAGTCTCATCTTGCCTTGCGATGTATCGAAGACAATTACTGGAACGGCATCATTTGCGATTTCATAGTGAGCGCGAGCTGATAAGTGAAGATTTAATTTTCAATTTGGATGTGTTGACTGTGGCGCAAAAGATAGCGGTCACCAATTATAAATTCTATTATTATCGAGTAACAAACAATTCGTTAACACAAAAAGTCAGGCTCGATCGTCATCAAAAAAACAAGCAGTTTTATCTGTATTTGAATGAGCGACTGAGAGAATTGGATTATGGAGAAGATGGTTGGTTGCGTTGTACACGTCTTTTTATAGGCTACACGCGATCAACCATATTACAAATGTGCAAGTCAACATTACCATATTGCGATAAGAGACGGTGGGTGATAGTTGTTTGTGAAGATGATGTGTGGCGTATTGTCAGCAAACGCTACCCATACAAATTATTGCCATTGAAATACCATCTTTTTTTTGAATTCATAATTAGGCGAATGTTTCTGCCAATATGGTTATTGTCGAAAGTTTCATAAAAAATTATGCAATGGCAAAAGTCCTTGTTGTCGCCACTAGCAAAAAAACACGAGGTGGCATAACGTCTGTTATTAAGGCTCACGAAACGGGAGAGCAATGGGAAAAATACCATTGCGTGTGGGTAGAGACGCATATCGATAGATGTCTTGTGGTAAAATTATTAATCCTTATAAAAGGATTGGTAAAATATATCATGCTTTTACCAGGAAGTGACTTAGTTCATATTCATTTGAGTGAAAAAACAACTATTAAAAGGAAATTGCTTTTTTATACAATGGCTAAATTATATAGAAAAAAGATAATAATTCATTTCCATGCTTTTTCTTCAGAGACGACGATAAATGGTACATGTTCTAAACTTTATCGTAAGGTTTTTATGGGAGCGGATGTTGTTGTGGTATTGTCAAATTATTGGAAAGAACAAGTAAATAGAGCGTTTAACATTGGAGATAAAATTAGGGTAGTATATAACCCATGTCCTTCTATAGAATTAAATGAAAACTATAGTAAAACAAATAGCATTCTTTTTGCTGGAACCCTTAATCAACGTAAGGGATACGCGGACTTAATGAAAGCCTTTGCACACGTTGCTGCAAAACATCCAGACTGGAGATTAGTTCTTGCAGGAAACGGAGAAGTGGAAAATGCAAGAAACTTGTCGAAAGCATTATGTATAGAAGCACAAGTTGATTTGTTGGGCTGGGTCGCAGGAAGTGCAAAGGAAAAAGTCTATAAACAAGCAAGCGTGTTTTGCCTACCAAGTTACGCAGAAGGATTTCCAATGGCTGTTTTAGATGCTTGGGCTTACGGCTTGCCTGTAATAACAACACCTGTAGGAGGGATTCCTGATGTTGCCATAGATGGAGAGAATATGTTACTTTTCAATCCGGGAGACATTAAAGCATTAGAGAATAAGTTGGAGATGATAATATCGGACAAAGCATTACGAGATAAAATGTGTGCGGAATCACTAAAACTTGCAAAAGGCAAATTTAGTTTAGAAACGGTAACAAAGCAAGTGGGGGAGATATATGAGAAATTATTGAAATAAATGAGAACAACCACCCCCTGCGCCGCCAGATGGGTAGTGCAGGGTATGAGATTTACAAACAAAACTTCACATTGGAAAAGTTTGAGCATAGGATGTGTGAGTGTTTTGGGGCGGTTTTACCACGGAAAGCACTGAAACCACGGAAATTTGATTGCTGCAGGCGGCAATAGGGTTGGTGAGTCGCTACGCGAGAAATTGAAAAAATCTTGAAAGAAAATTAAACATGGTTTTGTCGCTAACCAAACGAACCCAAACGGAGCAAAATTTTGGAATTAGTTCGGATAAGTTTGGTTAGAGCCTAATTCTCGCTTGCGAGAAAAACTCGGGTTAAATCGGATATAATCGGTTAGAGACAAAAATGGTTCTGAAGAATCCCAATAACGGAAGGCATGGAACTCGATAAATATTTTGTATTATTGTCAGAAAAAAACGAATTATGACAATTGAGATTTCAAGACATAGGGCCAACAACCATTGGAACATTCTAAAAAGCCTTGATTACGATACAAAGTTGGACATTATTGCAATGCTGACACAATCGTTGAAGCAAAAAAACAGGCGCAAGAAAGTTCCTGCCAAGAGGTTTTATGGAATCTGGCCTGACGACGGAATGACAGCAGACGAATTTGTGGGCAAATTGCGCAATGAGCGTTCATTTAATCAGGACATAGTGGAATTATGACGCCTAAAGGATATTTGCTTGATACAAATATTTGCGCATTCTATCTGCGTGGCAAATTCGATATTGACAAAGCCATTGACCGCGTCGGTTGGGAGAACTGCTACATTTCTGAAATAACCATGCTTGAACTGAAAATTGGTGCGGAATTGTCGATGCAGAAAGATGGAATCGACCGTTCGGCTGGTTTAAATAGTTTCTTCGACGAAATAAACATACTTCCAATTGCCGACGCCATTGATTTTGCGGCAAGAGAAAAAATCAGACTTAGATTGAATGGTACACCTATTGTTGACAATTTTGATTTGTTAATAGGCTCAACGGCTGTGGTTTGTGGGTGCGTAATGGTCACCGAAAACATAAAAGACTTCAAAAATATCTCTGATATAAAGATCGAAAATTGGGTTGTAAGAGATTGACTCACATAACACATTTTTGCCGACAGCGGCAAATTGAAACGCAGAGTCGCTTCGCGAGAAATTAGAGCAAAATCACAAATAAAATTTATAAAAAACTGATTTTAAAGTTTTTGTAAAATTTTGTCTTTAAATTTTCCAACAATTTCCGCCCTTTAGGACGCCCGAAACCAATTCTCGCTTGCGAGAAACCTCAGGTTAAATCGGATATAATCGGTTAGAGACAAAAAAGGTTCCAAAGAATCACGATAACGGAAGGTGTGAAACTCGATAAATATTTTGTATTATTGTCAGAAAAACAGAAGCTATGTGTGCCTATAACATTACAGTGAGCGACGAAGTGGTGGAACAGTTGGAACCAGAATTCGACCGAGCCGCTTTGGGCGAGTGGCTGCAGCAACACATTAATGAGATGTTGAATAGTGCTTCAGTACAAACTGCTAACGTATCCCCCATAGCGCATTCTGCCAACAAAATGAAGACTATTGTTGCAGAAAGATTGACCCTTATGGAATCGGGTAAAGCCGAATATGTTGACGGAGAAGAAGGTTTTGCTCAAATACGCGCAAAGTATGGCCTATAGTTACCGTTGGCTGACTCAAGCACTCGACGATATGGCACAAGAAATGGAGTATGTGTGCCGTGAATTTGGCATACAGGCCAGCGCGTAAAGCCGAGGCGACAATACACGCTCGAATATTGCAATTGTGTGTATTTCCGAATAGCGGGATTAAATATGAGGGCATGACTTATTGTGGTAGTGAAGTGCGGATACTTCATATCAGACAGATTTCCATGATTTATTGTGCTCACAATGGGATAATTACAATAATAGCAGTTTGGAACAATTATCAGAACCCCGCCAAATTAAAAGATATAATACAGTCGCGCTGATGTGGTGTGCGAAGAGTTTGAGCATAGGATGTGTGAGTGTTTGGGGCAGCTTTAACCACGGAATCCCGATAGCTATCGGGAACTGAACCACGGAAAATATAAAAACTGAATAAGTGAAGTCTGTTCCGTGTTTTTCGTGTGTTCAGTGGTTGTAATATTGAGTTAAATCGGATACAATCGGTTAGAGACAAAAATATCCATTAAGAAGTTAAACAAATTGAATTGTGAAAAATCGGAATAGTTACCGTATTGGTAAAACATATATTTCAGCAACCACCCCCGCCGATGCGCAAAGCCGCATTGAGCAAGCCGCATTAAGCGGACAGGGCGGATATGTCTGCGTGTCGAATATGAGAATGGTAAGATATGCTGGCAAAAACAATGGGTATGCGAACCTTATGAAGCAATCATTGTTAAATGTACCAGACGGGATGCCCCTTGTTTGGTGTGGAAGGTTGTGGGGCTATAAAAATGTTTCAAGGGTTATGGGTTTCGAATTGATGGACAGAGTGTTGAGGAACGGTAGCAATGAATTGAAACACTTTTTTTTAGGCGATACTCAAGATGTTTTGGATGCACTCGTTTCAAAATATAGAGGTGATTCCAACTGCAATATTGTGGGCGCATATTCATTACCGTTTGCTGATGTTGACGATTTTGATTATGATGGCATTGCTAAAATGCTTGTCGACAGTGGCGCAAATACTATTTGGACAGCAATGAGGTCGCCCAAACAAGATGAATTCAATCAACGGTTGTCGAAGGTTTTGCCCAATGTTGTATGCATAGGTGTGGGCAGGGCGTTTAGATTGGCATTAGGAGAATTTAAAGAAGTGCCAAAAGCTGCGAAAAAGTTCGGGCTGTCAGGCATTTGGCTTAGAAAAACCAGCCTATGGAACACTTTGAATTGGTATTTCCAAAGTTGCTTTTACTTGGCATACTATTTCGTGCAAATAATAATTTTGCGGTTAATTCGTCGGAAAAGTTATGAGTAGCCAGATAACGTTTATCGGAGATGTGATGCTGGGCAGAATGATAGGCTCAAAGTATGACAAGCAGCCGTACAACATTGTTGCTCAGGAATTGCAAGATGTATGTAAATCGTCCGACTTGACCATTGCCAATTTGGAGTCGCCCGTAACAGTCACTAAAGATTCAGAAGCCGACCACTTGCAATTTGTTGGAAGCGAGCCAATTTTGAAGGAATTCTCATTTGTTAATCTGTTCACGTTGGCCAACAATCATATTAATGATGCTGCAGAAACAGGAATGGATGAAACCATTGATTTATTGGAACGAAACGGTTTCAAACATAACGGCTTATTTAAAAAATCCGATGAATACCAACCATATATTTATAATTCTGGCAATGAATCAATTGCAATAGTAATGGTTACCGATATGATGAACATTCCGTTTGATGAGAGCAACAAATGGCAATGTTTGCGAGTTGGCGAAACCAGAGTTAATGAGATTATCAGCCAGTTAAAAGCAAAAGGTTTTTTTGTAATCGTTTATGCGCATATTGGTGCGTTGTTTACAAGGTTTCCGAATCCTGCAACACGCGAGTTTTTGCACGGCTATATTGAAAGTGGGGCGGGGTGTGTTGTAACGGCTCATTCCCATTGTTTGGGCGGAATGGAAACGTATAAAGGCGTTCCTGTTTTTCACAGTTTGGGCGATTTTGTTATGGATGGAAATTCGTTTAGGCGGCGCAGAAGTGCCATTCTAACATTAAATATCGATGGCAGCCAGGTACAAGATTGGCTTTTGACACCAGCAGAAATAAATGACAATTATGAAACAGTGTCGCCAAGCAAAAAAACAGCGAGAAAAATGCTGAAAGATTTTGGCGCGGTGTCTATGAAAATTGAGAAGCACGGCAACAAATACAAATCATTTTACAAATGGCAATATAAAAAGGAAATGATAATACACACTTTCAGTACATTACGTTATCTGATACATACTAAAGGCGTATTTGGAATGATTAGG
>JAEEGL012100557.1_pt1 | contig 21136 bp, 19 predicted proteins | sample 9134231 | NCBI WGS metagenome assembly JAEEGL01 (sample SAMN16246548, study PRJNA631951) | gut metagenome | biome: gut microbiome; feature: rumen; material: fiber-attached | host: Bos | place: Iran: Karaj | collected 2018-10 | reverse complement strand
TAATAAAAAATATTTTATAATACAAATTTTAAGATAATAAAATTAAATAAATCTTTATTTTATATTATATTTGTAGCATAAATAAGATATAAACAACGTTTTTGAAATATGAAAAGAAACTTTTTACTTTTAAGCTTGTTGATAATCAGTGTTATGATTCTCCGTGCACAGTCATTTACTATTACGGTATCCAATCCTTCAAAGAATGATAAAAAAGATGCACCGGTGGTTCTTAAACTGAAGGAATACACAACGGACCGTGTTCGATCTGCTGTGGTGACATTTAATAATCAGGAGATTCCCTCTCAGTTAGATGATCTGAATGGTGACGGTATTTTTGATGAACTTTGTTTTCTGACAGATATTAAAAAGAAAGAGCAGCAGTTATTCCATATCGTGCTCAATGATAAAGGTAGACAAAAGAAATACCCGTCAAGAGTATACGTAGATATGATGTTGAGTAACAAAAAGATAAAAGAAAGTAATAAACAAGACCTTTATATTTCTCAACTGACAGTTGAAAACGGTACTAATGTCTATTCCATGTTACATCATCATGGCGCAGCATTTGAGAGTGAACTGGTAGCATACCGCATTTATTTCGACCATCGTCAAACAGTAGATATCTATGGAAAGTATCGGAAAGGATTAGAATTGAAAGAGACACAGTTTTACCCAGATAATATTCAAAAAACTAATGGTTATGGTGATGACGTGTTATGGGTAGGTGAGACACTTGGCTTAGGTTCATTCAGAGGATGGAATGGAGACAGTCCAACAATGTTGATAGACGTTGACCACCGCTCACAACGTATCGTAGCATCCGGACCATTACGTACCATCGTAGAGGTAACAGATAATGGATGGGCAGTCAACTCACCCAAAGCATTCGAAGGGAAAGATGATGATCGTATAACGATGACTGCTTTCTATACCCTGTATGCGGGACATCGTGATTGTTCAGTAGATATTTCATTCTGCGGAGAACTGTCAGATAAACAATTCTCTACTGGTCTTATCAATGTTAAGAACTCGACTGAGTATTCAGATAAAAAAGGATTGCGTGGCTGTTGGGGTATTGACTGGCCTGTATCAGAGAAAGACTCTGCCGGACACAAACGTGAGACTGTCGGTTTAGGTATCTATATTCCGCAAGAATATATTATCAGTGAGCAGCCTGCCAATAAGAATAATTATGCCTATGTTGTTGCACCTCAGAACCGATTCTTACATTATAATATTGTATTCGCCAGTGATAATGAATCATTTGGATATCATTCTGATAAAGAATGGTATCACTTCCTGAAAGAATGGAAGAAAGAATTATCACAGCCGTTGATAATAAAGAAAAAGGATTAGAAAGGTGAATTTTCTGATAAAAATAGTTAAAATCAAATGAAGGAACTCTTGAAATACTATTTATTTGGGTAAATATGTGTACCTTTGCAGCCGCTATTACGAGATAGTAGCATTAAATTCAAACCTAATAAAAAATAATTATTAAAAATGGCAACAAAAATCAGATTACAGCGTCGCGGACGTAAAGGTTATGCTTTCTATAGCATCGTTATTGCAGACGCTCGTGCACCACGTGATGGTAAATTTACTGAAAAGATTGGTACCTACAACCCAAATACTAATCCCGCCACAGTAGATTTGAATTTTGATCGTGCTCTGTATTGGGTAGAGGTTGGAGCTCAACCAACAGACACTGTTCGTAACATCTTAAGCAAAGAAGGTGTTTACATGATGAAGCATCTCCGTGGAGGTATCAAGAAAGGTGCATTCGATGAGGAAACTGCACAGAAGAAGTTTGATGCATGGAAAGAGGCAAAGTTAAAGGGTTTCGATGTTATTCGTGAGAAAGAGGCTAAAGCTAAGAAAGATCTTGCTGCCAAGAAACTCGAAGCTGAGAAACAAGTAAATGCCGCTATTGCAAAGAAGGTAGCTGAGAAGAAAGCTGCTGCTGTTGCTGCAGAGGCAGAGACAGAGGCTCCTACTGAAGAGGCTCCTGCTGAAGCTTAATTAATTGCATTAAAGAAACGGAGACTGGATGATCTGAAAAGATTCATCCAGTTTATTTTTTATATAGTTCGAGGTATTGTTTTGCTACCTTCAGGTAATCATGATGCTTCTTTACAAAAGCAATGCTGTCTGATTTAAGTTGAGAAATGATCTCCGGACGTAATATCAAATGTTCTATCGCTTCCTCAACACTTTTTTGATTAGGTAAGACATTGACAATAGGACGCAAAGTATTTTCGTCAAGAAGTTGATAACACTCTTCTTCACCACCACCTATACAAATAATTCCTTTGCTCATTGCCAGTAACGCATTCATGGCTGGGGTATATGAATATAGCTGATCTAAGATAGCATCACAATCATTCATCAGTTGTTGATATACTTTAAAAGGAACGCTTTCTACTTTTATAATTTCCAATTTATCAGGGTACTTTCTCTGCACTTTCTCTGCAGCACGCAACATAATATCCGTTCCTTTATAACTGTTTCGACTCTTGTTCATACCTATAAACAACTTCAGTTTGTCATGTTGGGAAAGTACTACTTTATCAGGCATACAGATAGGGAAGGGGATATAGGTGGTTTTCTGGGGATATGAAGAATGATAACAAACCCAATATTCGTACAATCCAGCAATAATGCCATCACAATTATTTGCTATGTATTTGTTTAGTCGTTCTTTGTCAGTACCCAGCCAGTCTTCCCTTTCTTTGATGGCGTCTTTATCATCCCGTAAAACGTCACCTATATTAAAGTCGCTGTATTGTAAAGGCTTGTCTTTACAACAGGTGTTAACCCAATAATAATCCATACCGAAAGCTCCAAGGAATACTTTCTTATTATGACTTCTAAGATATTTATAAATAGGAAAGATCCTACTGGCTTTTATCTCAAGAAACATAGGATTGATAAGTTGCACTACATCATAATGTCGAAGTTTGGGAAGAAGAGCCAGCAAACGGATTAAATACTTTATACCGCCCCATTTACCTGGTATCCTGTCTAATGCAATATCCCGAGGATAGTCTTTCCAAAAATCACCATTACTGAGTACAGTTACCTCATGACCGAGTTGTCTTAAACCCTCAGCCAGAGTGGCATGTACATTACTATATTCACCTATTAGGAGAATTCTCATTTCTCTTTCTTCATTAAGGGGAGTGTTCGAAGTAATATCTTCTTTCCGAGTTTTGTATTAATCATTTTACGGAAATAACTATATTTCTTTGTATATTCCCTTTCTGGCAGTGGAAACAATCCTCTTTTACGAAGTCGCTCCAGATATTCGTCAAGTACCTTTTCAGAATGAGTTGTCATAATAATATTATATATATGATCCATTGACAGCTGAGCAACTCTTCGTTGTAAGGCAACTCTTTCTGCTGAAGGTAGTGTGGCTGCAAGATGATCCAGTTCGAAGATAACATATTCTACATCATCAATTTTCTTCTTTAAATGTTCTGGATCCTTGTTGTTTAAAATAGAACCTGACCTCTCTCTATAATAGTAAGCACAATTGTCGCTACTGAATAATGTTTCTGCACGCAAAACCAACTGAGGAGTAAACTCTTCATCTTCATGTAAGATTCCGGAGGTAAAGCGTAGCCCCATAAGAAGTTTCTTTCTAAATATATATCCGCAGGCAGATGCATTCAGGTTGTTATGGCGCATATATTCTGTGCCAGAAACCGGCCCATTGAAGAACTCAGGGGAATCCACATCAACACCTTCTCTGGAGAGTTGGAAAAGAACGATATCGGGATTATTCGTCTTTACCTTTTCGATGCATTGTTCGTAATTAGATTTTATCAGACAATCATCGGCATCTACAAACTGAATATATTTACCTTTACAAATGTCAATCCCTTTATTCCTTGCATCACTTAATCCCATGTTCTTATGACGCAGATAGATAATTTGATCACGGTAATCAATCAGTTCATCAAGTGGAAAAACATCTGAACCATCATCAATAAGAATGATCTCTTTTTCTTCTTCTGACAAGGACAGATTAATAATACTCTCGATACACTCTCTAAGCATATCGATTGGAATATTATAATAGGTAACGATGAAACTGATTAAAGGCGTTTCAGACATTGGAACATTCTGCATAATAAATTAACTCCTAATATTTTAAGTAATAATATTTTAATCCTTTGTTCGATATTGAGAGCACTTGTCATTTTCATTTTGTAAGGGTAGGGGGGCAACAGCACCTCTCCGCCCATCTGTGCGACAGTTATCTGTATGTTAAGAACCTCTATATAATATAAGAGACTGGCATCCGTAAAATTCCATACATTCGGTAGTATTTGAACATGTGCATTCAATAAAGATTGCATATCCTGAATATTGGCATTGGCTGTTATACCGGAAAGGTTCTCGCAATAATGATAACATCCGACAGCCGTTGTAGCAATCAGAGAAGAATTATTCAATAGTTGTGGTAAAGTCCAAACATCTTCAAAAGCACATTGTTCTTTAAAAAGACACTGGTCGAACAGATCACGACGGTAAATCTTATTCCAAGCATAGCAATGCCGATATCCTTTTCCTATGAGCCAATAATCAAGGAAGGAATTGTAACAAACATTATCGAAAGATAAACGAGACATGTGTTTACCACCTTCTTTTATGAGTACAGGATATTCCAAAATGTCGTATTCTGGGTGGTTACCTAATTCATGCATCAAAGGTAAATAAGTGTTATTATCAAGATAGTCATCTGAGTCAACGAATGTGATATAAGATCCCTGTGCAGATCGTATACCCGTATTTCTGGCAGCTGCCAATCCTCTGTTCTGTTGGTGAATTACACTTATCCTCTTATCTTGTGCGGCTAGCCATTCACAAATTGCAGGAGAATGATCTGTTGAACCGTCATCAACCAAGATGATTTGCATATCTTCATAATCCTGTTGTAGAACACTCCGAACACAACGTTCTAAAGTATTCTCAACAAGATATACCGGTATGACAACACTTAGTTTCATGCCACAAATATAGTTATTATTTTAAAATAAAACGAATTAATCATCGTTTTATTTTTAATGGAAGAGAACAGACAGATAACAACCGACCGTACAATCCTCAAATATACCGGAATATTCGGTGGATTACAAGGATTGACCATTTTTATCGGCATTATCCGAAATAAGTTGGTTGCTTTATTATTGGGTCCTCAAGGTGTCGGATTGATTTCTCTTTTCAACTCCACCATCAATTTCATGTTAACATGTACAAATCTGGGATTACCTACCAGTAGTGTAAAGACATTGTCGGAGACGTATGATGCAAACAACCGATCCCGGCTGCATGATCAGATAAATTTGATCAGACAATGGACATTATTGGCAGCTATCGCAGGAACTATTCTCTTTTTCGTCTTAAGTCCTATTCTTGATAAGATAACTTTCTCATGGGGTAATCATACCTTCCATTTTATGGTGTTATCACCTATTATCTTCATCATGACGATTACAGCAGGAGAGACAGCTGTGCTGAAAAGCATCAGGAAACTGAAAGAATTAGCGATTATAACGATAATAAATGTTGTATTTGCCTTACTGTTCTCCGTACCTATTTATTATTTCTTTGGAGAAGCAGGTATTGTACCTTCATTATTGTTGATTGCCTTGATACAACTCCTATTGACTATACGTATTACCTTCCGTTTATTTCCTCCACATTTACGATTAAGCACCGGAATCCTCAAAGAAGGAAAAGACATGATACGTTTGGGCATGGCCTTTGTTGTAGCAGGTTTTTTCACTAATGGAGCTGATTTTGTTATACGCTCTTTCCTGAATAAGACTGCCTCTCTGTGGGAATTAGGATTATATAATGCCGGTTTTATGTTAACGACAATCTATGTCGGCATGTTGTTTTCTGTATTAGAGACCGATTATTATCCCCGTCTGTCGGCTGTAAACAAAGATACTGAGAGATGCAATAAAATGGTTAACAGACAAGTAGAGATTACTTTTCTCATGGCTGCACCCATGTTAACGTTGTTGATGACAAGTCTTCCTCTGCTGATTCCACTATTATACAGTGCATTATTCCTTCCTGTTATTGGAATGGCACAAGTTATTATTATTGCACTCTATATTCGTGCACTCAAACTTCCCGTTGCCTATCTTACATTAGCGAAAGGAGATTCTCTTTCATTCCTGTTACTGGAGGCTTATTGTGCACTTTTGCAGGTCTTGGCAGTAGTCTGTGGATATAACCTGTATGGTCTTACTGGTATCGGTTATGGTCTTTTGTTAACTAGTGTTGTTGATTTCATTGTAATATACACTTTTGCTCATAAAAAATATCAATATCAGCCATCTAAAGAAATCTTTCAATACATGGCCATACAATTACCTTTGGGGATCATCATCTTTATTATTGCCCAATACGGCCATGGGCTGTTGTATTGGATACCATGTATCCTCTTATCTATTATAAGTATTATCATTTCTGTTTATATATATCGTAAAAGACAACAAAAGAACGGAGTCTTTTAAGAAAAATAATATATGGTTTTTTGTTCGATTCAAGAATTATAGTTAATTTTGCACAAACTATAATAACCTTGTTATATGACATTAATAATCGTCGCCATATTATTGATTGGATATGTATTACTTGCCACAAGCAACTATACCAAGATCAATAAAGCTGCTGTTGCTATTTTCATCGCAACTGTCGGATGGGTATTGTATATCTGTTATGGTACCAACTATGTCATGAGTCAGCATCCTGACGAATATTTTGTATTCCTCAATGGTGCTGTTCCTACCAGCACAGCCGTAAAACACTATATCGCATCAAATATTTTTTATAAATATGTGGCAAAAGGAGCAGAATTGGTTTTGTTCCTCTTGGTTACCATGACCATCGTGGAGATCTTGAACAACAATGGTTGTTTCGACTTTTTCAAACAGATGTTACGCACACGTAATAGCAGGAAGTTGCTTTGGTATATGACCATCATCACTTTTCTTGTATCAGCCAATCTTGATAACCTGACAGTTACTACAATGATGTTGGTAGTCATGCATGAGATAATACCCAACAGAAGATACCGTATGATATATGGTTCTGCCATTATTGTTGCGGCAAATTGTGGAGGAGCCCTTACTGTCATCGGTGACCCTATCGGACTATTGTTATGGAACAGTGGGGCGGTAACGGCAACCAACTATTCTTTATCTATGGCAATACCATGTCTGTTAGCTTTTATCCTCCCAAACCTGTGGTTGTCAAGGATGCTACCAGAACGTATAGAGACCCAATGGACTGCTATGCCATACCGTGGTGACGATACGAATCTCAAAGTATGGCAACGACTAATGATGCTGATTGTGGGAATCGGAGGTTTATGGTTTATTCCATCCTTCCACGATATCACAAAACTTAGTCCTTTTGTCGGTGCCATGTGTGTTTTGGCGGTATTGTGGATTGTCAACGAGATAGTCAATCGGAAAATAATGAATGTAGACCAGATGATTCAACGTAAGACCCCAAGGGTTCTTCAATATGGCATTATCCAACTGATGTTATTTGTGATGGGTATGATCTTAGCCGTGGGTGTAGCTCAAGAAACAGGTGTCGTTCATTGGCTGGCCCGGCAGTGTAACAATTACATTGGTAACATCTGGGGAATGGGAGTCATTGCGGGATTAATCAGTACTGTCTTGGACAATTTCGCAACAGCCGTTAGTTTTGTTTCATTATACCCATTGGGAGATGGCGCATGGATGACAAACGGCATCTATTGGAAGATTATTGCCTTCTGCTCATCGATGGGAGGCAGTGTTCTTTTGTTGGGAAGTATGAGTGGACTGGCCTTAATCAAGATGGAACGAATCCATGTGGGATGGTACCTAAAGAATGTAGGACTGTCTGTCATTGTCTCTTCAATCATTGGATTATTGGTTTTATACATCATTGGATGAAAGCATGACGGATAATTAATTTTGCTCTCATGGACAACAAAAGCAATTAAAATTTGTATATCTGATTTTTTTTATTTATATTTGCACATTATTTGGACTAATACTTACTTTAAATAATTAATAAAGCTTATGACAAAAATCAAAGGACATATTTCTCAGATTATCGGTCCTGTCATTGACGTCTTTTTTAATACAGAAGGACAAGAGGCTGAGAAAGTGTTACCTAAAATTCATGATGCACTTAAGATTGTCAGACCCAATGGATCGACGTTGGTTGTTGAGGTTCAGCAACATATCGGTGAAGATACCGTGCGTTGCGTGGCTATGGACAATACTGACGGTTTGCAACGTGGACTGGAAGCAGTTCCTGTAGGATCTCCAATCTTGATGCCGGCTGGAGACCAGATTAAAGGTAGGATGCTGAACGTTATCGGACAGCCTATTGATGGCATGAAGGAATTGGATATGGAAGGCGCATATCCTATTCACCGCGAAGCTCCTAAGTTTGAAGAGTTGTCTACGACAAAGGAGATGTTAGCAACAGGTATTAAGGTGATTGACCTGTTGGAGCCCTACATGAAGGGTGGTAAAATTGGTTTGTTCGGTGGTGCCGGAGTGGGTAAGACCGTTCTTATCATGGAGCTGATCAATAACATCGCCAAAGGCCACAACGGTTATTCTGTATTCGCAGGAGTAGGAGAGCGTACCCGTGAAGGTAACGACCTTATCCGTGAAATGATCGAGTCAGGTGTTGTCCGTTATGGAGAAAAATTTAGAAAAGCCATGGAAGAAGGCAAGTGGGACTTGTCTTTGGTAGATCCTGAGGAATTAAAGAAATCTCAAGCTACCCTTGTGTATGGTCAGATGAATGAGCCTCCAGGAGCCCGTGCCTCTGTTGCTTTGTCTGGTCTTACTGTTGCCGAGGAGTTCCGTGACAATGGAGGAAAAGATGGAGAAGCAGCTGATATTCTGTTCTTCATTGATAATATTTTCCGTTTCACTCAGGCTGGTTCAGAGGTATCTGCTTTGCTGGGACGTATGCCATCTGCTGTAGGTTACCAACCGACACTGGCATCTGAGATGGGTACCATGCAGGAGCGTATCACCTCTACAAAACGTGGTTCTATTACCTCAGTGCAAGCTGTTTATGTACCTGCTGACGACCTTACCGACCCTGCTCCTGCAACTACTTTTACCCATTTGGATGCAACGACAGAGTTGTCGCGTAAGATCACTGAGTTAGGTATTTATCCAGCTGTAGACCCATTAGGTAGCACTTCACGTATCCTTGATCCACTGATTGTAGGAAAGGAACATTATAACTGTGCTCAACGAGTAAAACAGATCCTTCAGAAATATCAAGAGTTGCAGGATATCATTGCGATCCTTGGTATGGATGAGTTATCTGACGAAGATAAGCTAACCGTTAACCGCGCCCGTCGTGTACAACGATTCCTATCACAGCCGTTTACTGTTGCAGAACAGTTCACAGGTGTGAAGGGTGTGATGGTAAGCATCGAAGATACCATCAAGGGCTTCAATATGATTCTCGACGGTGAGGTTGATTATCTGCCGGAACAGGCATTCCTCAATGTAGGAACGATAGAGGATGCGATTGAGAAGGGCAAGAAACTGTTAGAGGCCGCTAAAGGATAATAATTTTGACAAGTAGAACATAATAAAAACAAGTATTATGGCTTTACAACTGAAGATTGTTACTCCTGAATGCATCGAATATCAAGGTGAGATTATCCGTGTTGTCGTTCCTGGCACACTGGGAGAATTTGAAGTTCTCGAAAATCATGCACCTATCATCTCTTCGTTAGAACGTGGGAAAATAGTTTACGAAAACAGAGATGGACAGCATACTCTTCAAGTGAGTGGTGGATTCATCGAAGTACAGAAGAACCTTGTGAGTATTTGTGTAGAGAAGTAATATAATGAATATAAATAATACTGCCAGAAGATATGTAGGAGAAGGACTGCTGCTTATCATTTTTCTATGGATGGTGAGTACGGTTGCAGCCTGTATGTTCCCGGAGAAGAACCTTATGGCTCCCACCTGGGTAAGCACCGGTTTCTCTGTTGCATTCCTGATTGGCTTTGCTCTCTTATGGAGATGGATTGCCTCATCCAAAAAAGAATCCCTGACAACACTCTATTCTGTGATGTCTGGTTTCAGGATGATTCTGGCTTTGTTTACCTTATTTATATGTTATCTGGTTGTTGGTCGCGATGCCATGGCCCCGTATGTAATCATCTTCATGATTTTTTATCTGGTCATGGTTGGCTTCCACTCCATCTTTTTTGCACGACGTACTAATAAAGAATAAACATCTGTTTAACACTATTCCCAAGTAATATAATATTCAAAAAAATTATCAATGAATCGCATCAAGTCAATATTGCTCATCATTGCGGTAACACTGCTACCGTTGAATATCCGTGCTGCAGAAACGGAAGAAGCAATCGATATTCCAGAGATTGTACTTGAGCACTTGTCGGACGCTTACGAATGGCATATTGCATCGGATGTCAGCATTCCTCTGCCAATCATACTAAGGAGCAGTGCTACTGGTAAATGGACCTTCTGTACAGAAAAGTCATTACCACAGAACTACTTCTTTAACCATGAGAAACATGGAAAGATTTATGAGAATATGCCCGACGGATCTGTAAAACGGCCACTCGATCTAAGTATCACGAAGGCTGTTTGTCAGATATGGATTGTGGTAATCATTCTCATTGCTGTTTTCCTGAGTTGCGCAAAATGGTATAAGAAACACGATTGCAAGAGTGATGCCCCCAAAGGCTTTGTCGGCATGATGGAGATGATTGTGATGATGATACATGATGATGTAGTGAAAGCATGTGTAGGTGAAAAGCATTATAAGAAATATGCTCCCTATCTGCTCACTGTATTCTTCTTTATCCTTGTCACCAATCTCTTGGGATTGTTGCCAATATTCCCTGGCGGAGCCAATGTTACAGGTAATATCAATATCACTTTCTTCCTTGCCTTGTGTACCATGTTATTGGTAAACGTCTTTGGAAACAAGGAATACTGGAAAGAGATATTCTGGCCAGAGGTACCACTGTTCTTGAAGGCTTACCCTGTAGCACTGATCCCCGTTATCGAGGTTGTCGGTATCATCACCAAGCCTTTTGCCTTGATGGTCCGTCTCTTTGCCAATATGATGGCTGGTCACGCTATTATCCTTAGTTTCACCTGTGTGATATTCTTAGGATGGACGCTGGGTACGGCAATGGGTGTAGGCCTGAATCTCTTTAGTGCACTGATGCTTTTGTTTATGAACTGTGTGGAACTATTGGTAGCTTTTGTACAAGCATATGTCTTTACATTGCTCTCTGCAGTATTCATCGGTTTAGCACATCCTGAGCATCATGCAGAATAAAAAAAATAATAAAACAAATAAACATATTAATAACAATTAAAACTTAAAAATTATGATTTCATTATTATTAGCAGAACTCGGCGCTATGGGTTGTGGACTCGGCGCAGGCATCGCAACAATTGGTGCAGGTTTGGGTATTGGTAAGATTGGTGGTAGTGCAATGGACGCTATTGCTCGTCAGCCAGAGGCAACAGGTAAGATTCAGACAAACATGATTCTTACATCTGCATTCGTAGAGGGTGTTGCACTGTTCGCGGTGGTTGCTTGTGCATTCCTTATTAAATAATTCATTCTATCATACAGAGTAAATCTGTTTAAAAGTATTAAACAACAACTATTTGCTAATGGAGAATTTGCCATCCATATTAACCCCCGACTTGGGCCTTCTTTTCTGGATGTTGCTGGCCTTTCTCGTTGTCTTCTTTGTCTTGGCAAAGTATGGATTCCCTGCTATTATAAATATGGTAGAGGGTCGTAATGCTTATATCAACGACAGTCTGAAGAAAGCACACGAAGCGAATGAGCGACTGGCAAACATACAGCAGGAGAGTGAGGCTCTGCTTCAAGAGGCTCGCGAACGTCAGGCACAAATACTTAAAGAAGCTGCACAGACACGTGATGCCATTGTTCAGGGTGCTCAGGATAAAGCGAAGGCAGAGGGTGCTCGTCTCTTGGAAGAAGCCAAAGCAGAGATTGAGAGCGAGAAACGCCAAGCTATCAGCGACATCCGTGCTCAGGTAGCACAGCTATCTGTAGAGGTTGCTGAGAAAGTGCTTCGCAGCAAGTTATCCTCTGACGATGAACAAATGAAGTTAATAGATAGATTGTTGGATGATGTTTCTGCCCCAAACTAATTAGTTATGGATATAGGAGTAATATCGGTACGTTACGCACGTGCACTCTTGAAGAGTGCTACGGAGCAGAAGTTAGCGGATGATGTCTATAAAGATATGCAGACGCTGGCTGAAAGCTATATGCGTGTGCCTCAACTGAGGTTTACGATAGAAAACCCTATGCTCGGCAAGGACAAAAAGAAGCAACTGATGCTGACAGCATGTGGAACCGAGCGTACCAAGCTGACAGACAGATTTGTCGAACTTGTCCTGAACGAAGACAGGGAGAATATCCTGCAATTCATGGCTAATTCGTATATCACTCTGTATAGGCAACAGAAAAATGTCATCCCTGGGCGACTCATCACTGCCACTACGGTGTCTCCTGAAACAGAACAGAAGATGCGTAAGATGGTAGAGAGTAGAACTAATGGAACTGTGGAGTTCGTAACTGAGGTGAACCCCGATATTATCGGTGGATTTATTTTGGAATACGACACATATAGAATGGATGCAAGTGTGAAGGCACAACTTAATAACATTCTTAACACACTAAAAAAGTAACATGATATCCCTATCATGATTGATGAATAACGAAATATAAAACAATGTCAGATAAAATAAAACCAAGCGAAGTATCTGAGGTCCTTCTCCAACAACTTCAAGGAATCAATTCTGATGAGAATTTTGATGAGGTAGGTACCGTTCTTACTGTCAGTGACGGTGTGGCACGTATCTATGGTCTGAGAAATGCAGAAGCCAACGAGTTGCTTGAATTCGAGAATGGAACAATGGCTATCGTGATGAACCTTGAGGAAGACAACGTCGGTTGTGTCCTGCTCGGTCCTACATCAGGCATTAAAGAAGGTCAGGTCGTTAAGCGTACCAAGCGTATTGCCTCTATCCGCGTCAATGACAATATGTTAGGACGTGTGATTAATCCGCTAGGTGAAGCTATTGACGGTAAGGGTGATATCGACCTTACAGGAGCTTTCGAAATGCCTCTTGACCGCAAGGCACCTGGTGTTATCTATCGTCAACCGGTTAAAGAACCACTGCAGACAGGACTGAAAGCTGTTGACTCCATGATTCCTATCGGTCGTGGTCAGCGTGAGCTTATCATTGGTGACCGTCAGACAGGTAAGACAGCGATTGCCGTAGATACCATTATCAACCAAAAGAGTTTCTACAATGCAGGAAAACCTGTTTATTGTATCTATGTGGCTATAGGACAGAAAGCTTCTACGGTAGCAGCCCTTGTTGCCAACTTGAAAGAACACGGTGCTATGCCATATACCATCATCGTTGCAGCTACAGCAGCTGATCCTGCTGCCATGCAGTATTATGCTCCATTTGCCGGAGCTGCCATCGGTGAGTATTTCCGTGACAGAGGAGAGAGTGCACTCGTCGTTTATGATGACTTGTCAAAGCAAGCTGTTGCTTACCGTGAAGTATCACTGATCCTCCGTCGTCCATCAGGACGTGAGGCATATCCCGGTGATGTATTCTATCTTCACTCCCGTCTGCTTGAGCGTGCTGCACGTATCAACGACCAGCAGGAGGTAGCAGAACAGATGAACGACCTTCCCGCATGCATGAAAGGTCATGTGAAGGGTGGTGGTTCTCTTACGGCTCTTCCTATCATTGAGACACAGGCCGGTGACGTTTCTGCGTATATCCCTACCAACGTAATTTCTATTACTGACGGACAGATATATCTCGAAACGGATCTCTTTAATCAAGGATTCCGTCCTGCAATTAATGTAGGTATTTCCGTATCTCGTGTGGGTGGTTCTGCACAAATCAAGTCCATGAAGAAGGTTGCAGGTACGTTGAAGATTGACCAGGCACAATATCGTGAGTTGGAAGCATTCTCAAAATTCTCTTCTGATATGGATGCCGTGACAGCCATGACACTCGATAGAGGAAGAAAGAATAATCAATTGCTGATACAGCCACAATATAGTCCAATGCCTGTAGGTGAGCAGATTGCCATTCTTTATTGTGGTACACACGGTCTGATGGCTGATGTACCTGTTGATAAAGTTCGTGAGTGTCAAGACGCTTTCCTTGACAAGTTGCGCTCCAGTCATCCGGAAGTGATCAATACTCTTGGAAGTGGAAAGATTGACGACTCCGTTTCTGCATGTATTGAGGCAACAATGGCTGACATCGCTGGAACCTATAAACAGTAATAGCTTATGCCGTCACTGAAAGAGATAAAAGGTCGAATAGCCAGTGTAAACAGCACCAGAAAGATTACAAGTGCAATGAAGATGGTTGCATCTTCGAAACTTCACCATGCACAGGTTGCCATCGAGAATATGCTTCCTTACTCATCAATGTTGGAACATATCTTGAAAACCTTCCTGGCAAGTGAAGCAGATGCTAATACCGTCTATAATATTGTACGTCCGGTAAAAAGAATTGCGTTAGTGGTTTATTCCAGCAACTCCTCACTTTGTGGTGGTTTCAACGCTAATGTCATTAAAATGATGCAGCAGGCTATCGATGAATACCAATATCTCGGCAAGGAAAACATTGTTGTTTATCCTATAGGCCGTAAAGTAGCTGAGAAAGTGACGAAACTTGGATTGCAGTCAGGCGGGAACTTTGTAGCGTTGGCAGACAAACCCAATGCACAAGGATGCATTGATATTGCCATTGAATTAGGTAGAAAATTCCGTTTGGGAGAGTTCGACCGTATTGAATTGATATATCATCATTTCAAAAGTGCGGGATCACAAATCCTAACCAGGAAGACATTCTATCCCATCGACATCCAAAGTGAATTGGAAGCTGATCATGAGCGAGATCTTACATCTATCGCAGCCACGAAAGAATCGGTTGAATATCTACGTCAGCGTGATAAGCAGCAGACACGTCATGAACAAGTAGCTGCCAAGCCATTGAATGACAACTTTATCGTAGAACCCTCTATGGATGAAGTATTAGGAAAGTTAATTCCTAAACTGGCTCATTTAATGTTATATACAGCTCTTCTCGATAGTGTTGCTTCAGAACACGCTGCCCGAATGGTCGCTATGCAGACAGCTACCGATAATGCAGATGAGTTATTGCGTGAGCTCAGACTACAATACAACAAGAGTCGTCAGCAAGCTATTACAAGTGAGTTGCTCGATATTGTTGGAGGAACTGTCAACAATTGATCCTCACAAAGCTCTATTAGATAAGGATGTGGCAAATAAATGCTACATCCTTTTTTAGTAATAGAATCACTTAAAAACAAGAAAACAAACGAAAAAATATCTTAAATTCAAAGTAATCTATTTAAACCAATACTTATACTTTCTCGTCAAAAAATCGATAAAAATAAAAATTAATCAATTAAATAGTATTACAATGAAGAAATTATTAATGATGATTGTTGCCATTATGACAGTAACAATGGCAAGTGCTCAAAATGAGCAGATGAGACAGCGTCCACAAGGACCAAGAATGGATCGTACAGAGATGATGACAAAAGAGTATAATCTCACTAAGGAACAGCAGGAAAAAGTAAAGGCTCTGAACGAAGAGTATTCTTCACTTTTCAGAATGCCAGGACGTGGTGGCCGTAACATGGGTCCTCGCCCAAACAATGGCAACAATGACGGTCAGCAGGCTCGTCCACAGAGAAGGACCGACGGACAGACAGGTGCTTCAGCACAAAACGGACAGCGTCCATCCCGAGAGGAAATGCAGAAGATGAGACAGGAACGTGAAGCTAAGCAGAAAGAATATGACGGAAAGTTGAAGGAGATCCTCACAAAGGATCAGTACAGTGCCTATGAGAAGAGACAGGAAGAGATACAGAAGATGCGTCAGAATCGTCAGTTCAACGGAAGAAGGAACAATAACTAATTAATCTCAGATAAAAAAACTAAAAAGCTGCTCTTTAAGAGCAGCTTTTTGTTTTGGAATATATGATTATTTCTACAGTAAAACAAGTCGTTTTACTATAAGAATACTATACACTTCATCAACTAACTATTGTACTTGTATGTGAAGTTTCTCACTTTCTGCATCCTTGTCGACCACGATGGTCATACCAGATTTTAACGTCTCATCAATGAGTAACTCACAAACACCATCTTCAATATGTGTTTGTATCGCACGTTTCAACGGACGAGCACCAAACTGTACATCATAGCCTTTAGTGGCCACGAATTCCTTGGCAGAATCAGTAACAGTCAGATGATAACCAAGACTCTCGATTCGTTTGTTCAAATCACGCAACTCTATATCTACAATCTTTTTGATAGCCTCGAGGTCTAACTGATCGAAAGTGATAATATCATCCATACGGTTCAGGAATTCGGGAGCAAAATGTTTACTCAAGCTCTTTTGGATAATAGAACGAGCATACTCCTTGTCTTTATCATCCATAGAGATACCAATCTTTCCAGCCCCGAATCCTATGCCATGTCCAAATTCTTTCAACTGACGTGTTCCCACATTCGATGTCATGATAATAACCGTATTTCGGAAATCTACCAATCTGCCATTACCGTCAGTGAGTCTACCTTCATCAAGCACTTGTAACAACATATTAAATACATTACCGTGTGCTTTTTCTATCTCATCCAAAAGAACAATAGAGTAGGGGCGACGACGAACACGTTCTGTCAACTGTCCACCCTCTTCATATCCGACATATCCCGGAGGGGCACCCACAAGTCGTGAGGTATTAAAACTTTCAGAATACTCACTCATATCAATACGAATGAGCGATTCAGCAGTACCAAACATTACTTCAGCCAGTTTCTTGGCAAGATAAGTCTTACCCACACCGGTAGGACCTAAGAACATAAAGGCACCGATAGGATGATTAGGATCACGAAGACCAGCACGATTACGCAAGATGGCTTTGACCAGTTTCTCAATGGCCTTATCCTGTGCAATCACTTCTTTCTTCAGTTCTGTAGCCAAATTCTTCAAACGGATACCTTCTGACTCTGCCATCCTCTGCACAGGAACACCCGACATCATCGAAACGACATCAGCCACTTCCTGTTCTGTCACATTGGCACGGGTTTCTTGATCATCTTTCTGCCAGTTCTCACGTAACTCTACCAATTCTTTCTCCAGTTGTAACTGTCTGTCACGATAACCGGCAGCCAATTCAAAGTTCTGGTTGTTAACAGCCGCCTTCTTTTTCTCTTTGATAAATGTGATATCCTTTTCCTTGGCAATGATTTCCGGAGGAACATTGGCAGAATGTAAATGTACCTTTGCACCCACCTCATCCAAGGCATCAATAGCTTTATCAGGGAAGAAACGGTCGTTGATATATCGGTCTGTCAATCTGACACATGCCTGTATAGCATCCTCACTGTAATTCACGTGATGATGCTGCTCGTATCTATCCTTGATATTATGAAGGATATTCAGCGTTTCCTCTGCCGTTGTTGGCTCAATGATAATTTTCTGGAATCTCCTCTCCAAAGCACCGTCCTTCTCAATAGAATTCCGATACTCATCAAGCGTAGTTGCTCCGATACACTGAATAGTACCACGTGCCAAAGCTGGTTTCATGATATTGGCAGCATCCATAGATCCTGGTGTGCTACCAGCACCTATCAAGGTATGGATCTCATCAATAAACACAATAATATCAGAATTCTGTTCCAATTCCTTCAATAATGCTCTGATACGTTCCTCAAACTGACCACGATATTTCGTTCCAGCCACAATGGCAGTCATATCCAAGTTGACCAATCGCTTATTATATAAAATAGGTGATATCTTATTCTTGGCTATCAACTGTGCCAATCCTTCAACGATAGCACTCTTTCCTACACCAGGTTCACCGATAAGAATAGGATTATTCTTCTTCCTTCTGCACAGGATCTCTGACACACGAAGAATCTCTTTCTCACGACCGACGACGGGGTCAAGTTTTCCTTCTCTTGCTGCCAAAGTCAGATCTACACTGAAGTTATCGAGCATAGGAGTCTTTCCGCCACTCTTCTGTGTCGGCGTTGACACTGTCGCATTGGATCTTGATCTGTTACCCGTGTTATTTGGCTGAACATCTTCATCCTCATCAAAATCTTCAGGAAGACCGATACCGTTGGTAGGTGTTATCGATTCTTTCTTTTGAGAGAAGAAAGACAGTGCATCCTCATAATTCATATTATTCTGTTCCAAAATCATTTTTGCTCCATTTTCTACTTGATCATGTAATATTGCTAACAACAGATGTTGTACATCTACCAATGTTTTGGTCTGCAGTCGCGCTTCCAGAACAGCAAGTTTTAAGATATTACTTGCCTTTTCATTCAGAACTAACTCATTGGTAAACAACATGGGTTGTTGTATGTTATCCTCACGAACTTTTTCTTCCAGTTCGCTCTTGATTGCTGCTATATCAGCATCAAATCGTATAAAGAAATCCCGAACAGGTCCACTCTTTTCACGCAACAGACTCAACAAAAGATGCTCAGGACCAACCGATCTACTCGATAGTCTTGATGCTTCTTCTCGACTGAAGGCAAGAATCTGCGATACCTTGGGGGAGAATTGACTAGCCATTTTTTACCTTTCTATTTGCAAATATATAACATTTTCTCAAAATACAAAAATTATGCCAGAAAAAAGCAACTTATAACTTTTATAAAGTAATGTTTCTTCTCCATCCCAAAGCCTCCTTAATAATAGTAAATCATAAACGAACAACTCGTTTACTTGTTTACTCGTCAACCAAATAAAAAAGAGGGGAGACCATGCGGTATCCCCTCTGAATAATTCGTGGAAGAAAGTTTTACTCGCCTTTCTCCAATTTAGCCTTCAACTCTGCCAAAGCATCGATATCACCAAGAGTGGTACCTGCTGCTACATTGTTGATAGCAGGAGTTTCCTCCTTCTTCGGAGCACGCTGCTTGCGAGCGGCCTTCTTAGCCTCTTCCTTGGCATCTTCGAAAGTACGGCTGTGAGAGAGGATGATACGCTTGGTATCTTTCACAAACTCAATCACCTTGAAGCTGAGTTCCTCACCGAGCTGAGCCTGAGTACCATCTTCCTTAACAAGATGTTTAGGAGTAGCAAAGCCCTCACCACCTTCGTTAAGAACGATTACAGCACCCTTGTCCATAATCTCTGTGATCTTACCCTGATGAACGCTACCGGGAGTATAGAGTGTCTCGTAAGCATCCCATGGGTTGTCTTCCAGCTGCTTGTGACCTAATGACAGACGACGGTTCTCCTTATCTATCTCAAGAACGATAACCTCGATCTCTGCACCTACCTGAGTAAACTCTGATGGATGCTTAACCTTCTTCGTCCAAGACAGGTCACTGATATGAATCAGTCCGTCAACACCTTCCTCAAGCTCTACGAAAATACCGAAGTTAGTGAAGTTACGTACACGTGCAGTGTGCTTGCTTCCGATAGGATACTTGTCTTCGATAGACTCCCATGGATCATCCTTCAACTGCTTGATACCGAGAGACATCTTACGCTCTTCACGGTCGAGAGTCAGGATTACAGCCTCTACCTCGTCACCAACATGCATGAACTCCTGTGCACTGCGCAGATGCTGGCTCCAAGACATCTCTGATACGTGGATAAGTCCTTCCACACCGGGAGCTATTTCAACAAATGCTCCGTAATCAGCGATCACAACAACCTTACCCTTCACACGGTCACCAACCTTCAGGTCAGCATCCAGTGCATCCCAAGGATGAGCGGTAAGCTGCTTCAGACCGAGAGCAATACGCTTCTTCTCATCATCAAAGTCAAGAATAACAACATTGATCTTCTGATCAAGTTCAACAACCTCATGTGGATCACTAACACGACCCCAAGAAAGATCTGTAATGTGAATGAGTCCGTCAACACCGCCAAGGTCAACGAATACACCGTAAGAAGTGATGTTCTTAACGGTACCCTCGAGAATCTGACCTTTCTCCAGCTTGCTGATAATCTCTTTCTTCTGCTGCTCCAACTCAGCCTCGATGAGAGCCTTGTGAGAAACAACAACATTGCGGAACTCCTGATTGATCTTCACAACCTTGAATTCCATGGTCTTACCAACGAATACATCGTAATCACGAATAGGATGAACGTCGATCTGGCTACCCGGCAAGAAGGCCTCGATGCCAAATACGTCAACGATCATACCGCCCTTGGTACGACACTTGATGTAACCCTGGATAACCTCCTCATTATCAAGAGCTGCATTAACGCGCTCCCAACTCTTGCTCATGCGAGCCTTCTTGTGAGAAAGAAGAAGCTGACCTTTCTTGTCCTCCTGGTTCTCAACATAAACTTCAACGACGTCACCAACCTTCAAGTCGGGGTTGTAACGGAACTCAGAGGCAGGGATAATACCGTCGCTCTTGTAACCGATGTTAACGATAACCTCTTTCTTGTCAATAGAAATAACCTTACCGTCAACAACCTGATGCTCAGAAACCTTGTTCAGGGTCTCATCATAAGCCTTGGTTAACTCCTCTTTGCTAACTCCTGAAGTACTGTTGCTTTCGAATTGTTCCCAGTCGAAGTCCTCAAGTGGTTGCACGTTTTTAAAATCTGACATAAATAAAAATGGTGGTACGCAGTACCTGATTAAAAATTAAACATGTGAATAAACTCTAGCCATAACTCATTGAGTCAAAGCGGCTGCAAAGTTACAACATTTTTTTCAAACCTGCAATTACTTACACATTTTTATATGAAAAAACCATGATATTTATCCCAAAAGAATCGCTATTCGGATCATAAGTCATTCAAAAAGGTGTTATGACGGTCGTATTTGCTCCTTTTTGCCATTTGATTTGATGATACCTGATGACAGTCCAGATACACCGGACTGGGAGTCCGGAGTACTTGGACTATGAGTATTATGTACTAGGACTGGGAGTATTATGTACTAGGACTGGGAGTATTATGTACTAGGACTGGGAGT
>JAEEGL017105490.1_pt1 | contig 21138 bp, 13 predicted proteins | sample 9134231 | NCBI WGS metagenome assembly JAEEGL01 (sample SAMN16246548, study PRJNA631951) | gut metagenome | biome: gut microbiome; feature: rumen; material: fiber-attached | host: Bos | place: Iran: Karaj | collected 2018-10 | reverse complement strand
TGTGCGGTCTGGATGGCTTCATCGTCGCTGACGACATAGATATCATCATAAATTTTGGTGTTCAGATTTGCTGGAATCAGACCGTCGCCGATGCCCATCTGCAGATGTGTGCCGATCGTTCCGCCCGCAAGAATCGCGGCATTCTGCGGTTCGACGGCCCAGATTTCGACGAACGGATAAATGGATTTTAAAATCTCGCCGATGCCGGAAATCGTCCCGCCCGTGCCGATACCGGAACAAAAGCCGTGAATGGGGCCGGCGACCTGCTCGAGGATCTCGAGCGCGGTGTAGTGCTTGTGGACAATCGGATGGTTGGGGTTCGAAAATGGCTCGGGAATATAGACATTGGGGTTCTCGGCGGCCATTCTCTTGGCTGTACGCGCACATTCTGCAATGGCTTCGCCGATATTGCCGTCGTCGTGGATCAAAATGACTTCAGCGCCATAATGCTTGACGAGCTTTCTTCTTTCTTCACTGACGGAATCGGGCATGATGATGATGGTCTTGTACCCGCGTACCGCACCGATAAGAGCGAGTCCGATGCCCTGATTGCCGGATGTCGGCTCGACGATAATCGTTTCGGGGCCAATGATGCCGGCATTTTCTGCGGCATTGAGCATGGCAAGGGCCGTGCGGGTTTTGACGGAACCGCCGACATTGAGACCTTCATATTTGACGAGAACTTCCGCTGAATTCGGACGTTTGAGGCGGTTCAGACGGATCATGGGAGTGGAGCCGATGGCTTCGAGAACATTATTACAAATCATATATGCTGAACTCCGGAAATAGGTTTAAGTCTATCAGAGCCGAAAGCTTCGATAAAAACCGGCGTGTCGTTTATCGTTTGAACCGCTGTTTGTATAGTTTTTTATCGGGGGGCGCGCTTTTTTTTGAAAAAAATACGCGCGCCGTGCGCCGTGCTATTGCTGCCGCAATACGCCCGGCGATTATCCTGTGGGTGGGGGCAATGCAGAACGACAATCCTCAAAAGACCCGCATAATCAATCGATCAGTCTTTGAGTGTTTTCAGACATTCCTGGTACGCCTTCATCTCTTTGCCGCATAACCTTTCTTCTTTCTCCAGTTCTTCTTCGCACTTTTCCCTCTGGTCATCGTCGTTGGGATACTCCCTCCTGCATCTGGTGAACTTTTGGGTTTCTTCCTCCCATTCGCTGCATTTCTTATCGGTTACGCAGGTATACTGTGCGATCATCTGAGAACCGCACGGTTCCATTTTTTCTGCCCAGTTCTCCTGATTCTCAATGACCGCAAGACATCCGGCCTTGGTATTGCTGTCGATACTGCGGCAGTGGTCAATATAATCACAATACGTTTCATAGACCTGTTGAATTTTGGAGATAATGTTTTCGGGTTTGGTCGATTTTCCGTTTGCTGAACCGCCATCTCCAGATTCGCCATTGCCTGATTCATTTTCAGTACAGGCAAATAGTAGCAGAGCCATAAAAATATAGACAAAAAATCTCAAACTCATTCGCATATCATTAGCCTCCTTGAAAAAGTGATTCATATACCAATGAAGACGTACCTTGTTGCCGGAAAGGTGACGTGCCTTGTCGTCAGATTTTATGGAATCAAAAATAATTGTCAAAAGCTAATTGTACTGCTATAAGAGGATGTCTGCCTTTTCTGGCCATATAAATGAGCTTCTGAACAGCGTCAGAGCACTTCCGCATTTGTCAGAAAGCAGAAAAATGAGCTTATTCAATCATATTGCAATGTGGTTTAACACACATGTCAATGGAATGTTTTACACTTGGTTCGTATTTTTTACGGAGATACAATGGCTTCCCGCGATGTATTGAACGATTGTGATGTGGTCCTTAAAATCTTATCCGTGCTGAATGTCTCGCGTCCGGTCGCATTGGCTGCAATCAGTCAGAAGACGGGTGTGAAGCTGGCGGATATCATTCGGTTCAGCCGGCGCCTTGAGGCGGAAAAGATTATTGAACGAACAACCGATAATGGAAATACATTTTATGTATTAAAATTAGAAGATTATAGGGATAAAATAGAAAGCATGTTTGAAAGGCCGGCTGCACCGGAACCGCAGCAGCCCGCTGCATCCCTGAGCAGTCGTGAAGCAATTCTGCAGCGACGTTCCAAACGTGCAGCCCTGGCTGCCAGCGCCGAACTTCAGCGCGTATCCAGTGAAACCAATAAACGCACAACTCCCGAGCGCATCAGTGCCGTAGACCTGCTCGCCCTCAAGCGATCTTCCGGCACCTATCCCCGCGTTTTTAATAATACTGTTCCTTCGAGAGTATCCGGCCTCAATCCGGCACAAACTGCTATCGGATGCTCTTCACCCCTGCTGCCGACTCAGTTTCGATCGTCCGATTCCTTCAAGAGCGTCGTCAGATCTTCCGGTTCCTATAAAGCTGTTTTCGTCAACCGGCCTGCGGCAAAGGGAAGTCAGTCTTCGCGTTCCTCGTTTACGGGGATGGCGCCTGCCGGCTTTGAACCTATGCCGTTCGAACGTTCGGATACAAACTTTAAACAGAGTTCCGATATCATTCCGGCCGTTCGCGGTTCCATCATTCCCTATCGGGCGATGACTCAGAATAAGCCCGATATCACAGAGGCCGATATTCGCAATAAACTGGCTTTGTCCATGGATTTCCCGCTGATAACCCTTCTGAGCCCGAGACCCTCACATGCACTCTGGGCTTCCTGTTCGGCTCTGGCAAATGTCGGCGGCGGAATCCTCGTCCTGGGAATGAAAAGATATGAACGGGATGATGATGTAACCTATTATATTAAATCTGTTAATAATCCCGAAGAATCTATAAAAATTCTTCTGCGCGCATTCAATGATAGAACCATCATCAGCGATTGTCCAAGAGATCCCAACTTCATCGAAATTGTAGAATTCGGCAGAAAAAAAGTTCTCGTCGTTCATATTGATCCGGAACAGCTTTCCGGTGCACCGCTGTATACATCGCGCGATTCTTTCTATTCCCGCGATAATTCAGGCTGCTATACATATCGAAATGGTGAGGTCGTCCATTGTACTGAAGAAGAAGTCAAAGCGCTTTGGATAGCAAAACGTTTTGCTCAGGAAGAACCCGATTGGGATCAGACCGGCGTTCTCATTCCCGTCGAAATGGAACGCAGGAAAAAGCTCAATCTGCCGCCCATCCTTGATGATGCCGTCCGGCCGCTTTCGCGCAAAGTCAGTACGTACGGACAACCGCTTCCGCAGCAGCATATCCCCTATGCCATGCGGGTTTCGGAGAATGCCCGGCATTATGAAAAAACTGTTGAGCCCGTGCAAAATCAGCCTGAAGCCATCATTCCGGAAGAGGATAAATATGGTGAGAGCTCTCTGGCCGCTTTGATTCAGGAAGGTACGACGGAACGCGTCCCGAGACGCGCAGCTGCTTCGGGAAGTGCTCCCGCAGAAGATACCGGTACTTCGCTGCAGAAGCTGCTTATTGCAGAAGATATTCGCATTTCGCCGCAAAGCGGTGCTTCCAAATCCAAAGATGTATCCAAATCCAAAGCCGAAGAATCTGTACAGCCCGTTCTGAATCCATCAGATACAACAGATGATCATGGTGAAGTTCCTCCGGTTTTGGCTGGTTTTGACCGATCACTGCTGGATGAAATCGCAGCTCCGGCCATCGATCATCCCAGACTTCCGGCAGTCCGTCTGTGCGAAGTTTCTGCATCCATCCTGCAGGAGGTTCGCCTCAGTTCCGCAGAACTCGCCGATATCCTTCATCGGAAGCTCCCGGTCGTGCGCGATAAGATTATCCCTCAGCTCAAACAGCGTTCCGATTTTCATCAGCTGGACAACACCTATTATATTTCATCAGCGAAATAGGATTTCTTTGCTTTGCTGCATTTGGGCAGGTTTTGGGCGAGCGTATGGATGCCCCCGCAGGGGCATCCATAGCGAGCAAATGAAGCCGTATGCGCCGTTGGCGCATAGGCGAGCAGAGACGTTCGGCAGAACGTCTCCGGCGGCGCGTATTGCGCAGAAATAGCGCCGCCCTCCAAATAATATCAGGATAAATGCCGCATGATCGCCGCCATCGACTGCGGATTGGGAAACAGCATCGCAAAAGCCTGAGTTTGCGCAAACAGACGCATCCACACCGTCAGATGATCTGAGGCATGTTCGGGATCCTGTGCGGCCGCCAGCCCTCCCAGGGCCAGTCCGAACGTTCCCAGCGATACCGCCGGAAAACGAGACGTTTCGCGCAGAAATACTGCTTCATAAAGTGCATAGCGGATGTATTTGCCAAAGTGATGATCGGGCTTCAGAATGTCGAAAGTAGTCAGCGGCTTTTCGAGCAGATCGCAGAGATTTCGTGCGTGTTCGGCGTGTCTGGTCGAACCCAGTTTGCCGGCTTCCTGTCGAAGCGGAGCTGCCAGAGCCCGGAAGGCCTTTTGAACATCCTGAATGAATGGCCTCGGAAATTCCCGAATCTGCGAAAGACTGCCCTGCGCCAGTGAGGCAAGCAGAGCCGGATAGGATAGATTGCCCTGAAGCCAGGTCAGAATCTGGCTTTCCTGAATCCTGGCCTGAAGCGTTTCTTCTTCATCCGGAACTCGGATTATCGGACGATAGGAGGCATTTTCGATGAGATCGTCGATCGTTTCTTTCATTTCGGTCCGGTACTTTGAAAGAACATCGGAATGACACGGCGTGAGATCGCAGACGCGGTAATTTGCATAGCAATAGGGTTTGATGCCTATGCGGATCTCTGATTCGGTGCGTATTGCGATCAGAGGGAATCTGCGGCATGCCGCCGGCTTTTTGTGTGCCCCCATCTGACCGTGAATGCGGCAGCGATGGTTGTCGTCCAGAAAGAAACATCTTTTGCCGGGAAAATTCAGGAAATACAGGCAAGTTCCGTCTGGTTTGAGCCCTTTCATGATCGGATTGATGTCTTTTGGGACGTCTTTGAGCGTCTTGTGGGCTTCCAGAATATTGGCATGTTCTTCGTCGTTCAGAGGTCCGACGAGCTGGGCAAGACAGGAACAGCCACACATCTCGCACTTGTGTTCCAGGGAATACGGAATCGAAATCCGCATATCTTCTGCGTGCATTTCGACGATACCCAGCGTCTGCAAATGCTCGAGTTCCGCAGCGAGTCCTGCTTTTTCGATGTTTTTGCACGTCTGGGCTGCAAGTCCCGTCAGGATTTCGTCTGCAGAGGCATCCGGATATTTGAGCAGGATGTCCGTAATCCGAATTTGAGTATCGGTCAGTTCGACAGATTCCTGGCCCAATCGCACTGCCTGGACATTCTGTGATGTCGTTTCGAGCGAAACGGATGAAGTACAGCGATAATAGTCGATTCTCATTAGAATTGCTGGGGCTGGCTGAGATATTGCCGAATCCACCCAGCACTTCGGTACAGGGCTGCGGCAACATCCGGATTGACGTAGTGAACGATCTCAACCTTAAACTCAAAGATGCGCAGAAGCCCCGATATCGGAAGCCTCTGGACCTGGGCAAAGCGAACCAGCTCGCTCATGAGATTTTCCCATGCGCGCTGCTCACCATAGACGCCTTCGAACCAGACGATGAGCAGCAGCGCTTCGAGCTGGGCTATTTTAAGTCCGTACGTTCTGGATTCATTCGCAATCTTGAGCAGCTCTTCGTAGTACCAGCGTCCCGGTGTAAAGAAGACATTCACTTTGATGACGTTTAATCTGGCGAGGTAAATCTGTTCAAGGTATTCGGCAGTCTGAGCAATTCCCTGGGCTTTCGAATAAAAACGCTCTGCTGCGGCAAAATCTCCGCGATATTCGCAGATCAAACCATTGGCGCAATAAAGATTGGGGCGGCCTGCATTGGATTGATGAACATCGAGGAGCATTTCTGCCTGATTGAGGGCATTCTGTGCAGCTTCGACATTTCCCTGGAAGAGACTGAAAGTCCCCAGTTCCGTCAAAAGTGAGACCTGAGCCACAAAATCATCTGTTTTCTGATATTGAGCCAGTGCCTGATTGGCCAGGGTCATGGCATTGTCAATTTGTCCATGTGCGAGCTCAATATTCGAAAGCAGCGCCTGACAACGGGCATTGCCGACCATGTCGTGATAATCCTTGAACAGCGGCATGCTGCGCAGAATGAATTTCTGGGCTTCATCAAAGACGAGCTGCTGAATGTTCAGAGCTCCCATCTGGGTCAGTGCATTGGCAAATCCCAGCTGATCCCCGAGCTTTTGATAGATTTCGATAGCGGATTCATTGGAGATGCGCGCATCGTCGGGGCGCATGAATATGGCGTAGGTCTTCGTCAGGGCCAGTAATACGCTCGCTTCATCCGCCGTATTGTTCACCGTCTGATAGTTTTTCTGGGCTGCGATAAAGCATTCATGCGCCTGTCTGGCCGAACCGAGAGACAGATAGATCACCCCGAGTTCATAGAGAGAATTGCCCATCAAATCGAAATTCGCAGCATTCGAGCTGTAGTCGTATGCTTTTTGGAAGCATGCCAGAGCTGCCTGCCAGTCTGCCTTGAGTTTTGAGAGTTTTCCCATTCCCAGCAGCAGCTTGCTCTGGACGTTCGGATCTTCATCCGGAAGCGCCTGTTTTGCCCGGTTATAATTGGAACTTGCTTCTTCGAGCTGATTCTGGGCCAGGGCAAGTTCAGCAATGCCGCAATAGGACAGCCCTTCCATCTGATGATCAGACACGCTCTTCGAAAGCGTAATGGCCTTGGCGTAATAATCTTTTGAGGGGCCGAATTCCGAGAGTCGGTAGGTCAATTCACCCAGCTGATAATAGACCTGTTTCATGCGGTCTATGGATTCATCGGGGCCGAACAGCGGAAGCATTTCCTCGAAGTGCTTGCGGGCTTTGGTCAGATTGGTATTCTGAAGAGCAGATTTGGCCGCGAATTCAAAATATCTCAGTGCGTTTTTCTTATCGCCGGCCAGTTTGAAGTGCTTGGCGATATCCTCGAGCGCAATGAAGACGTCGGTAGCTGCGAGTGCTTCTTTCGTTCTTGCAACGTTCAGATGGAGTTCCGGTGTGGAGTCCGCAATGAAGAATTCGACGACGTGGGGATGGACAAATTCGAAGGACATTTCGGCATCCCACTGCCTTCTCAGAATGCCTTCCCTGCGCCAGACTTCGAGTGCACGGCTCGTCACATCCAGGAGGTTGTACTGGCCATCCCGTCTGAGCAGTGCTTCGACGGTCGAAAGCGAAAAGGTTTCGCCCATCAATGCCGCTCTGCGCAATATCTCGCGGTAATCGGGCTGATTGTATTTGCGAACGATTTGTTCGATGCGCTTGAGTGAAATTTTTTCGATGGAATTGGGAATGACGAGTTTTTGAGCATCATCCGTTCCGGCGGCCTGCTTTTCATCGAGGATGTAGCGCAGTACCAGATTCAGGAACAGCGGATTGCCTTTTGACAGCTGCATGCATTGATTGGCCATCGGACGCTGCATTTTGACGGCGTTTTCGATGATTGCGGCACAATCTTTCTTGCCCAGCCAGGCGAGCTGCATTTCGCGGTAATAGACGTGATCCAGACGGTTCAGACGCTCAATGAGCATCTGGAGTTCCCGATTGTGATTCAGTTCCTGGCTTCGGTAGGTCGCGACAAGAAATACGGGGCGATGTTTGCTGACGGCTGATAAAGCCGATTTCCAGATCAGATTCAGGCTGTCCGTGTCTGCCCAGTGAATGTTTTCGACTGTGAACATCACGGGCGCAACTCTCGAGAGCAGGTCGAAGAATTCTTCGATGCGCAGCTCGGATTGATCGCGTTCGTCGCCAGCCTGGCCGTATTTCCCGATAATGAAGTGCGTCAGGAACGATATCAGATAGGAGTCACCGATGTCGTATTTTGAAAGCGCACGCTTGATTTCCAGCTGCGCATCGGAGGCATCATCCGACTGAACCCCCAGGAATTTCTTGATGGCCGTCCGAACGGCCGAATACGACATGAAATTCTGCGGCAAAAATGATGCATTCAGGCGAATTCCGTGCGTCATTTCCAGGAAGATATCGGCAAACTTGTTGACGAGACTCGTTTTGCCAATGCCGGTTTGTCCGGTAACGACAAGCGCCATTCCGCTGTTCTCGTTCATTCCTTTCTGAACGATACTGCGAAATTCATCGAGTTCCGCCGAACGGCCGACAAAAATATCCTTGATGGCGCTGCTGATTTCCGAAAACATCCGGGGCTCGGCAAGACTCTTCCAGCGCGCAGCCGCTTCAAAATCGGCATTGTTGATTTCGATGCCGCGGGTTTCTTCATTGAGTTGATAGTCGCGCAAAAGTGCTGACGCATTCTGTGGACGTTTGAGCGGGTCTTTTTCGACACAGCGCGCGACGACTTTGCCCAGAAATGTATCGCGCAATTCTTCCGGCAAGGGAGGAACGGGCTGGCGGACCTGCTTGAGCAGGACTTCCATTTTGTCTGTGCCGTCCATTGCGCGCTTGCCTGTGAGCATCTCATGCAGAATCAGACCAAAGGCATAGATGTCCGCCGATGTCGTCGTACCCTTGCCCATAGCCTGTTCGGGAGCCATGTAGTGCGGGGTTCCCGGGGCGCGGCGCTTCGCCGTAAAACGAGGTGCCTCCACGGCTTTGCCGCGAATGCTGAGCGTCTCTTCAGACAGATTCTTGACCAGACCAAAATCCAGTACCTTGACAAAATCCGGTTCGCCATACTGAACGCACAGCATGAGGTTCGAAGGCTTCAGATCGCGGTGAACCATTCCGCGTTCGTGCGCTTCGCTCAGGGATTTCAGAATCTGATTGCTGATGTGCAGACATCGATCGTAGCTCAGGGCACCTTCTTCTTTCAGAACTTCAGTCAGGGTCTTGCCATCGAGCCATTCCATGACCAGAAACAGAAGTCCGGTTTCCGTCTGGCCATAATCGAAGATGGTGATCGTGTTGGGGTGCCTCAGCTGGCTCGTTAAAAGTGCTTCCTGGCGGAATTGCTCAACATAATCCGCATTGTTCGATACGACATCCGGAAGAAGTACCTTTAGGGCGATATCGCGCCCCAGATTGTCCTGCAATGCTTTATATACGGCACCAAACCCGCCCAGGCTGATACGTTGAATAATCGTGTACCGATCGACGAGCCGATCACCTGGATTGGGGAGTTCCTGCTTTACAACATCAGTCATTGTTCGATGAATGCTTAATAATATGTATGGTCAATATCAAAATTCCGGACTGCTTTGTCTGCGAATGATTTCACTGAGAAGTCGCGTTCGAACTTCGTTCCGTTCCCGAAGAAGGCCGGCCAAAGACAGAGCATCCTGTTGCCTATATCACAGTAAAATCGATTTGTTTATAGCGAATCGTAACTACATGTGTCCCTAAGAAAAAATTACTTCTGCATGCCGGTGTCATTCGCGTCGTTTTTATTTCACAACCGGACGCAATCCGTTTATAAAGCGCGGTTTTGAACGGTTTTTTTTAATGCCGTCAAATGTCTTTGATTTTTTCTGAATTACGCTTCGTCCGGGCGTTGCGGGGCCGGGCCCCGCATCGGGGGGGCCGAGATTTGCACCGTCCTGCGAACGGTGCAAATCGCAGAGCCCAGTGAGCAAATGTAATGAGCAAGTTGAAGCGCCGACAGGCGCGGGAAACGAAGCGGATTACACCTTGCGAACTGAGAAAGTCGCGTATTTGCGCAGCAAATAGCACCGCAGGGGGCTTGGCCCCCTCACACCCAAAAGCATGAATTCAGACAACCTGGATAAAAGGATAGAATATGAGCGAATTTCTGAATGGTTTTAAACGCACACATACCTGCGGAGATCTGAGAGGAACCGATGTCGGCAAGACCGTGCGTCTGGTCGGCTGGGTCCAGGATTACCGCAATCTCGGCGGCTTCCTCTTTATCGTCATGCGCGATCGCTACGGCATTACGCAGATTCATGTCGATGCTGGCAGCCCGATCTTTGAACAGGCATCGAAAATTCGTGCAGAATGGGTCATCGGCGTCGAAGGCAAAGTCATTTCGCGCGGCAAAGATGCCAACCAGAAACTCGCTACCGGCGAAATCGAAGTCGATGCGACCGAACTGCGCATCTTCAATCGCGCAGAAACGGCTCCGTTCGCAATTCACGATCGCTGTGATGCCGACGAAAAAATCCGCCTCAAATACCGATATCTCGACCTGCGCCGTCCCTGCCTGAACAGGAACATCATCATGCGCAGCCAGATCACGCGCATCATTCGCCGCGTCCTCGAAGGCCACAACTTCCTCGATCTCGAAACGCCCGTCCTCGGCAAATCCACGCCCGAAGGGGCCCGCGATTACCTGGTTCCGAGCCGCGTTCAGCCCGGCAAATTCTATGCACTGCCGCAGTCCCCGCAGCTCTTCAAACAGCTCTACATGATTTCCGGCTTCGATCGCTATTATCAGATTGCACGCTGCTTCCGCGACGAGGATCTGCGCCTCGACCGTCAGCCCGAATTCACGCAGATCGACATGGAAATGAGCTTCATCGAGCCCGAAGATATTCAGAATATCTGTGAAGAAATGATCTGCACGATCTTCCACGAAGTCCTCAATATCGATCTTCCGAGGCCATTCAAGCGCATCAGCTGGGATGAGTCGATGGACCGCTTCGGCGTCGATGCCCCCGATATCCGCTTTGGCATGGAACTCAACAATGTTACCGAGATCTTCCGCAACACGGAATTCAAGCTCTTTGCAGCCGCCCTCGAAAACAAACAGGGTACGATCCGCGCCATCTCCGTGCCTGCAAGCGTCAAGCTGAGCCGCAAGGACATCGAACAGTCTCTCGGTGATGTCGCCAAGACCTACGGCGCCAAAGGACTTGCCTGGACAAAGGTGACCAACGGTGCGCTCGATGCCGGCATCGCCAAACAGCTTTCCGACACCGAAAAAGCTGCCCTCATCGATATGCTCAAACCCGAAGAAGGCGGTACGCTTCTCTTCGTCGCCGACAAGCTCAACATCGCTCGCAATGCCCTCGGCCGCGTCCGCAAGGAAATCGCCGTCCGCAACAACTGGGTCCCCAAAGTCATGACCAAAGCCGAAGATGTCGGCCTGACCTGGGTTACCGATTTCCCGATGTTCGAATGGAGCGATGAGGATAACCGCTGGTACGCGATGCACCATCCGTTTACGTCCCCGCGTTCGTCCGACTGGCCCGCCTTCGAAGCCGGTGACCTCGGCAATGTCTACGCTCAGGCTTACGATCTCGTGCTCAACGGTATCGAGCTGGGCGGCGGTTCCATCCGTATTCATAATATCGATGTTCAGAAAAAGGTCTTTGCCGCACTCGGAATCGGCGATGCAGAAGCCCGCGCCAAGTTCAGCTTCCTGCTCGATGCCCTCTCGTTCGGTGCGCCTCCCCACGGCGGACTCGCTTTTGGCCTCGACCGCATGGTCATGCTCCTGAGCGGTGCCGACAGCCTGCGCGATGTCATCGCATTCCCCAAGACCAACAAAGCAACGGATCTCATGACCGAAGCCCCGGGCGATGTCGATGACAAGCAGCTGGATGAATTGTATATCAAGACGGTAATGCCAGACGCTGAATAATATATATTGATATGCTGTGTGAGACGTGCATTTCGCACGTCTCTGCTCGCTTATGCCTTGTGGCATACAGCTCGCCGAACGCGCCTGTTGCTTTGCAATACGGCGCGTTTTATTATGTCACGTCTGCTCGCCTGTGCCTGCGGCACACGGCTCGCAGATTCGCCTATCGCCCGCTGCGCGTGCAATACGGCTCATCATCACGCCTTGTGTCCCGACACTGCGGCGTGTTTTGGCTTTGGGGATAACATCATGATTAGATTTAATATAATGATTTCAGCTTTATGTATTACAGCGGCATTTGCCGGGCTTTCGGGCTGCAAAAAAAATGCGCCGGAACCTGCTCCCGAAGCTCCTGCTCCCGAAGCTCAAACTACAGCAAACAATGATGCAAAACCTGATATCCCCGATGGTGCTGCGAATGCCGCAGATGCTGAGGCCCCTGCGCCCCAGCAAAATGCTGACACAAAACCGCAGTCAGCGGTTGTCCAGGCACCGCTTCCCGAGCCGGTATTTGACGAACAAAGCCTCGCTAATGCCCGCGTGCGTGCCGAAACCAAACAAAAATCTCTTCCTTGTCCCAAGGGCGCGAAATTCAAGGATGGACTGTGCGTCTGTCCGGCAGCTTCCGGCCTGGATGCCGAACGTAAAAAATGCAATCTGAAGCCGAAGGCATATCCGCTTTTCAGCGAGGATTTTCGGTGTGTTCCCAATTTCTGGGAATGCTTCCAAACGGTTATGTGTGTCAATCCCGACGGATGTCACACTGCCGACGGCATGCACTACGGACCCTATTATTCGGGTGCATACATCGTCGGCGGCGTCGATACCTCCATAGCTTCCTTCATAGGCAGCGAATGCGTACTCGACAGGACGGATGGTATCCCGCTCTTTTCGGCGCGCACAGAGCCCAACAGCGATTTTGCCTGCGATCGGGATTTTTGCCCGTGCGCCGCAGAAACGTGCATCCTGGGGGAAGTCTGCAAAGGCGGCAAGTGTTCGCCCGACAATTCTCCGCTTCCGCAGCTCAATGATGAGAACTCGATGGAAGTAGAAGCGGACAGCCTCCCGGAATATATCGCTGGGATGCCTGATCGCACGTTTGATACCTTCAAATGTTCCGGCGGCAAGCTGTATTGTCACGGAAAGGGGATGCCCCCTATGGTGTCACCGGGAGATGATTACCGCTGCAAGGTGGTTGCTTCGCTGCCGGGCATCCATCGATCCGGCCTCATGGCCTGGGTCTGCGATAGCAGCGAATGCCCTTGTGACAAAACAAAATGCCGTGAAGGTGATGTCTGTATGAATGGTGAATGTCATCATCCGGAATGCCATGGAGAGGGCATGCCCGTCATGACTCCGCCGCTGTCGCGCGATCTCTATGATTACGAATGCCGGGAAGTTGCATCATTGCCCGGAACCAAAAAGCCGGGGCTCATGGCCTGGGTTTGTCAGAATACACACGGATGCTCATGCAGCGAAAAGCATTGCCTGAATGGCGGTGCCTGCTGCAAGGAGGGCGAGGTCTGCGTCGATGGGGTGTGTTACATGCCGTGAATTGAAGCTTGTTGGACAGAGCTTTATGTTAAGCTCTGTTGTACAAGCGCGGATATTTTGTTCGTAAATATTTGCAATTCAGGGCTTGGAGCTTAGTTCCTGGAGTAGTGAATGCACTCTCAAAGATCAAAGCTCAGAGCAATGAAAGACATATTCTTTGAGCATTGTATATCCTCAGTGGCAAAACATAGCCTTATTTTTTAAGTCGTTTTCTGCACTTCATGCAGATATTGTGGTGAACCGAAAATGGTGTGCTGCAGTTCGGGCATGTCCACTTCCGGGTCTCATATTCCAAAAATGCATCCATGCCCTTTTCCCTGATCATCCTTAAATTCTCAAGCGGGGATTCCCTGTGCGGATACTGCGTCGTATAGCGAGTTTCTTTCTCCATGACGTCAGCACAGGGATAATCCGGGCATTCATCACAGTATTTATATCCATTTTCCCTGCGTTTCCTGCAGAGGATGATTTCGCAGTATTTGGCACAGAACTCAGGCTTATGTTCATTAGGTCCATTGCATCCCTGACAAGGATTCTTATCAATCAGAGCCTGGGAACATATATTACAATCCAATCCACATGGGGCGATCATTTCTGGTTTAAACATCTTGTTTTCCTCTGCTTATTTATTTGGTTATACGGGAGATTAAATAAAGTCGTTTTCGTATGCCTGTCTTTTGTGGAGACTCTGCAGCAATATGTGTTTGTAGCTTATTTGAATAAGCGACGCAACCGGCTGAAACTCATTGGATAGTATAAACAGGAATTTCAGGGCCATGATATCTATTCCTCTATACATCGTCTTTCAGGTTCCGCTGGCATTAGTTACCATCATCTTTCCTATTATTAATAGTTCTTCGATTGGTACATTTGTGTACCTTTATCAGATAAATTGGATTTACGTACTTTTTGTGTGCATGTCGAGCTTTTAGCAGAAGTTCCCAGATAGGCTTTTGGGGCAAATGCTTTCTGTACTGCACTGTATTCATGAAGTTCAACTGAACCTTATCTTTTGGCTGCCTATACATTGGTGCGACCGTTTTTCAGAAAAATACCCAATATCTTTGTGTAATAGCAATCCGCTATTACTGAGATACGGAGGCAGAAATGGGTATTTCCGACAAATCCCACAAGATGCTGCTGGGGTATGATGATGAGTTCGCAGAAGTCTTTAGTGTTTTGGCTCTCAACAATGAGGTTAGGATCGATCCGAAGCGCTTGCTCGAAGCATCGACCGAATATGAGCATGTTGAGTACAATAAACCGGAGGAATTGCGCCGCGATGTCGTCAAACTGTACGATGGTTTTGCTCTTGGCCTGATTGTGTGCGGCTTCGAAAACCAGATGTCTGTCGATATCGCTATGCCAGTCCGGGTGATGGGCTACGATTGGACGCGGTATCGGTATCAGCTCGAAAAAGTCAGGCCGCTGAACCGGAGCACGAGAATTGCTCCGGTTTTTTCTCATGTACTCAATTTTAGCTACAGGCACAAATGGCAGTGGCCGGATTCGCTGCGCGATTTGGTCAATCTCCCGCCTGAGCTTGCAAAATTCTTTCGAGACTATAAAATCAGTGTGACGAATCTTGCGTGGCTCAGCCTAAAACAAAGGAATCGTCTTACGGGGGATTTCAGGATTTTGGTAGAGGCGCTGTGTGAAATGCGAACGAAGGGGAGGATCACCGGCATTAAACAGCCCGTCAAATATATCGATGCAATGCTTGCCTGTCTGTCGGCAGCGACTCAGACACAGTCTTTTAATTTAATGGATAAAACAGATTTTCAGGAAGGAAAAACGACAATGTGTGAGATCATGGAACGTTGGGAAAATGAATTAAAATTGCAGGGAGAAAGGATTGGTTTCGCGAATGGTGAAAGAGCAGGATTCGCGAATGGTGAAAAAGCAGGATTCGCGAATGGTGAAAAAGCAGGATTCGCGAATGGTGAAAAAGCAGGATTCGCAAATGGTGAAAAAGCAGGGTTCGCGAATGGTGAAAAAGCATCTGCGGTTCGAACCTGTCGCGATTTTGGTAAATCGCAGAGCGAAACGGCCGTTTATCTTACGCAGCGTCTTCACATGAGCCTGGAGGAAGCTCACGAAGCCGTAAAGAAATACTGGTGAAGAGGTTTTCAGGAAGGAAAAACGACAATGTGTGAGATCATGGAACGTTGGGAAAATGAATTAAAATTGCAGGGAGAAAGGATTGGTTTCGCGAATGGAGAAAGGATTGGTTTCGCGAATGGAGAAAGGATTGGTTTCGCGAATGGTGAAAGAGCAGGATTCGCGAATGGTGAAAGAGCAGGATTCGCGAATGGTGAAAGAGCAGGATTCGCGAATGGTGAAAAAGCATCTGCGGTTCGAACCTGTCGCGATTTTGGTAAATCGCAGAGCGAAACGGCCGTTTATCTTACGCAGCGTCTTCACATGAGCATGGAGGAAGCTCGCGAAGCCATGAAGAAATACTGGTGATGAGGTTTTCTGGGGAATGCATCGCAGCAGCAGCTTCCGGCCTGGATGGCGAAATTATAATTGTTAAACGAGCAACAATCCCATAAAGGCGAAAAAGAAGCCCGCAGAACTTCACAATTTGTAGCCATCTTTGCTGTATTCTTTATATTCTATTTTTAATCGAATGGATATCATCAAGCGTCTTTAGCCATTTGTGTCCTTATTCGGGGCAGTTGTTTCCGGGCAATGCCGGGCGCCATTGTGATTGCCATTACATATCTGTTCAGCTATGATTGTGTTGTGATTGCTTGGGATACGATATTTGTATCTGGTAATTATCGGCGTGATACACGAGATGATGAACAACCATTGGGTTGGGGAAAAGAAAATATGTTTTATCGAAAATATCGCTCGCTGGGGATTCTTCTGAGTGTTGCTGTAATGGCTTTCGTGGCTGGGTGTGACAGCAATACATCTGAGCCGGATTCCGGGAAATGTGATCCGGAGTGTACCGAAGGCAAGGTTTGTATCGATGGTACATGCAGGGATTCAGTGAAAACCTGTGATCCCGCTTGTACGTCTGGTCAGGAATGTGTCGAAGGTGAATGCAGAAACGTTGAGAAAACCTGTGATCCCGGTTGTACGTCTGGTCAGGAATGTGTCGAAGGCGAATGCAGAAACGTTGAGAAAACCTGTGATCCCGGTTGTACGTCTGGTCAGGAATGTGTCGAAGGTGAATGCAGGGATATTGGGAAAAAGTGTGAACCAGCTTGCACTGCAGGCCAGGAATGTGTCGAAGGTGAGTGCAGGAACGCTGAGAAAAAGTGTGAACCAGCTTGCACTGCAGGCCAGGAATGTGTCGAAGGTGAGTGCAGGAACGCTGAGAAAAAGTGTGATCCCGCCTGCATGGCTGGTCAGGAATGTGTCAATGGGGAATGCATAGCTGAAGATTGTGTTGACGGTGCATGTGAGCCTGGTGAGAATTTGAAGGAAGAAAAGGAGTGCAGTCCCAAGTGTACAGACAATGAAGAATGTTCTGATGGCAAATGTGTGGCTATCGCGGAACCGGTGATTGCCAATTTTTTTGTAACGCCACTGGAAAATTTGGTGACAGTTCAGAATCGTGTGGATGCGTCGTTCACTGTTTCTTTGGCGAGTGAGCCCGGACATGATGTCATACTGCCGCTGAAGATGACCAATCCCAAAGCAGGAACGCTTTCTGCAGACGAGCTTACATTTACGCACAATAATTGGGATAAATCACAGACCGTTACTGTGACGGGGGCTAAAGAAGTTATGCCGGAGGATGAAACCGCCTACCAGATCGTTGTAGGTCCCTCCAAAAGTGAAGATGCAAACTATAATGGCCTGAATGCTGTTAATATTCAGGTGAAACATTATAATCAGTTCAATACTCTGAAACTGGATAAGACAGAGGCATCGCTCTTGTTGAGAAAAGTTAAAACGACAAGTGCGCACGATACAAATTCCGTAACATTTACTGTCATTATTCCAAATAGTGTCGAAGATAAGAGTGTCGAGTGGAAAATCAGCAACCTGACCGATGGTGATAAAGTAGATGTAAATAAACTGGTTAAATGGACTGTAGAGAATGATGAAAAAGCAGGTAAATCAACGATCACCATTACAAGATTTGATCACGACCTGAAGAGCGATGAGACCCGAAAGAATCATTTGGATTGGGCGCGTACGCTCCAGGTATCGGCTTCGACCAAGGACAGCCAGTCGATTGATGCCAAACTTGAACTCAAGCCCTATTTGCCGCTGGGATTTAATTATACCTATTACAGTAAAAATATAAAGAATTTTTCATACAGTGCAGATGTAAGTAATGATATAAGCTGCGAATATTATGATTTGCATACAATTCAGGTGTTGAATGAGGATATGTATCGGTATTATGTTGAGCCGAATATGGTTAAAAACGATAAGGATGAGCTGGTTCCATCACGTGCGAGCGTCCTGGCTGCTGCCCGTTTTCTGGTTCTTCAGTTTCCGAAGGATATTCCATACAGCGGAACGCATAAATGCGTAAGTATTGATGAGAAAACAGAAAGAGGCGCAGACTGTACTGTTGGGAAAACAACTTTTTCGAGTTATATATGGACATCCGATAAATACAATGAGGGTGAAAATTATAAAGACAAACAATTATTTGGTCTGAGTTTGAGCAAAAATGGATACAATAGTTTAACGGATTTTGAACATCCGATAAAAACCGATATGGAATCATGGGGATGTTCGTATCAGAAATATATAAATGAAAAGCAAAATAAACCGGCTGATAGTACGATTTATAGTATTCAGGGAAGAGTGGTTAAATATCCTGATGTTGGTATGTGCTGCAGCGCATTCGTGAGTTGGGCATTGAGAAACGGCTTGTTTGATTTGGGTAAGATATATACAAGTGTATTTTCCAGACAGGTCGATAATAATACCAAAAGAATGTACACCGATAAGGCAAAATTGTACAAATCAGTTCCGATAAATGAGGCTGTCAATACCTATGAAAAGCTCGCAGGACTGAAGGAATCCGATTTTATCCCACTTTCGGCGGTGGATAAGGCCAATACGGTTGGCATGAAGGCCGGAGATTTGTTGTATTATTCTTCACCCTGTACCTGTGAAAAAGGACAAAAATGCCCGGATGAGTGTATTTGCAATGAAGGTGGGCATCTGGCAATGATTCTCGGCATTTACTATAAAACAGTGAACGGTAAGAAAGAAATCAATGGCATATATGTTGCCGAAGCTCAGAGCGCAGGTAATCGTATGACTCACTGGACAATTGATGGAGACAGTAAATTTGCTTACTGGAACTGCAGCAATAATTCATGTAATAAAAATTGTGCTGATGAAAAATGCAGTAAAAATGAACTTTGCAGGGAAGTTAAGCTGATTAAAATGGGGAATGTCTATAATTATTATTCTCCGAAGGGAGATACCGAAAATTATACGGATATGTGGTGGTAATGGGAGCAAAAGAGTTGGACTCAGATGTCTGAATGCTCTCTCACCAGACTTGCGACTGTCTCAAGGCTATGCTCTGAAGGTGCGATAAGAGTACAGCTTTGTCCAAATCCTGTGTCAGCGATGTTTTGAATAAAACACAAACTCCTTATCGCGCTCTATTTCCTTATAGCCTAACTTACAATAAAAGCTATTTGTCCTGACATTCCAAACAGGGGTATCAAGCGTAAGCTCCTTTACTCCCGGGAACAAATTCTCCACTTCATGCATCATAAAGATTCCATACCCTTTTCGGAAATGTTCCGGCGCAACAAATATCCTGCCGACATTCAGTTCGTCTCCTTTCAAAAACAGGATCGCTCCGCCAACGATCAGTCCTTCATCTGTCAGTTTATACAGATGCCCCTGTTGTGCCATTTTCGTATGAAATGGTAATGACATGTACCCCGGAGGCCCACACGGTGATGAAGCTCCGACAAAAATATCACTGTCAAATGCACGCTTCGATATTCCGCTCAACGTAAACGCATCAGAAGTAGCTGCCTTTAATAACTGTAAACTCATAGACCATACCCTACTTACACGCTATGTAAACATCCATGCTTTCTCCGTCCGTTTCAAAACATGGGATCACTTCTTTATCCACTCGTTCCAGACCGTTAGTTCTCATAAAATCAAACAAAGTGTGATAAGCTCCCGGTATTGTTACAAAGGGGTTATCATACGGTCTTTCAATGTGAATAGCCAGATTATCGGCCGTACATACAATGATCCTTTTCAATCCCTCATATTCTTTAATCCTGCAAACAGCTTCTTCCTGCTGCCTGTGTCCGTATTCCTGTCTCTTATACTTTTCCCTGATCCCGTTATGCCCGATATCGACATACTTCGGTCGGTTTCTCGGATCCCAGGTAACAAATCCTATGGGTTCTCCGTCTATACAACTGACCAGTCCAAATTTTTCCGCGATTTCAGGATTATCATAAAAGAAATCATCCGATTCTTTCCAGTTATTCTCCCAGATTTCTTTATTCCTTGCGTCATATGAATATGCATCCTGCAATATGTCATACATTATTTGAATTGCCAGACCTGCAAGTGTTTCTGCATCTGCAACTTTCGCTCTCTTAATCATATATCTTCCTCACTCAAATCATCCTTTAAGCTAAATCTGTTAATCTATCATCAGAAAATGCCTCAAAGCGTCCTCTATCGCCTTTACTTTTTCTTTCGGACATCCTGGCTGTCTGCTATCCTCAGTTTTTGGCTTATTATAATTCTCTCTTTCTTTGATTCCATGCTTCTGTTTCACCTGAGCAATGTTCTGATTCGTCACATGAAATCCGTACTTCTCCTGTACCCAGCGCTGAATCTCCTTAAGTTGCCTTAGCTTCTGCACTTGTTAGATCAAGCTCATCCATATCTACTTTTACGTTGATATGATGCTTTGCTTCATGAAATTTGGACAATAAGCATACCGTCTCGACATGCGGGGTTTGTGGAAACATGTCGACGAATGCGAGGGATGAGAGCTGGAAGCAGGATTTGAGTCGCGCAAGGTCGCGGGCGAGGTTGGTTGCTTCGCAGGAAATGTAGAGAATGTGCTGGATTTGGGAATTTTTTAGATCGCAGCACATCTTTTCGGACAGACCTTCGCGCGCAGGATCGCAGATGGCGGCATCGCATTTTGCTGCGGTTCGCGGCAATCCCTTTGTGAGATCGCACAGCTGCATATCGACGCGGGCATTCTGCATCCATGTCGGGCGGTTGTCTTCGACGCCGCGATCGAATGCATTCGGATCGCAGTAGAACTCGAAAGCATGGACTTCGGGGACGAACTGGGCAGCTCTGAACGTCAGATTGCCGGATCCCGAAAACAGATCGGCGACAGTCCGGGGCTTCGTTTGTTGGAGGAAATCGGCGACGATTTGGTGCAGATGGGCATTGCCCTGTCCCGTCGCCTGTGCGAAGTCGCCGATGCGCCGCCAGTAATGGATATCGGGATGCGATGGTATCGAAATGGTATCGCGAATCATTGCGTCACCGGCGATGTGTTCGTCGCCGAACCGGATGCCTTTGAATAATCCGGATTGAATGATTTGGTGAAGCCAGACTGCCGGTTTCGTGAATTTCTTTGATCCACGCCCTGATATTTCAGATTCGGTCGGTCTGATATGCAGAAATGGCTGCCGGTTATCGTCGAGATCGATCTGCAGATCGCAGGAAAAGTGCGGAGCCGGAGGCTTGATTTCGTTCAATTGACGGACGATGTTCGCGAGGACTGGATCGATCACCGTGCATTGAACAGCGGGAACGATCGTGTGCGAATCGCGTGCAAAATAGCCGATTTTTCCCCCGGCGAGATGGAGCCGGACGCGCTGTCTGAGGCCATCCAGAGACCCTGTCGGTGCAGAAACGGCGTAATAGACTGGTTCGATTGGATCGAGGTGTGCGATTTTAAAGATCTCGCTGCTCAATGCTTCGGATTTGAGTTTGAGCGCGAATTCGGGCTTCGCGTGGCGGAATCCGCAGCTGTCGCATTGGCCCGAAATCGGGCAGGCATCGTTCTGATTGCGAAGCGGAGAGGGCTTATCGCAGGTGACAGCACG
>JAEEGL016064654.1_pt1 | contig 21138 bp, 18 predicted proteins | sample 9134231 | NCBI WGS metagenome assembly JAEEGL01 (sample SAMN16246548, study PRJNA631951) | gut metagenome | biome: gut microbiome; feature: rumen; material: fiber-attached | host: Bos | place: Iran: Karaj | collected 2018-10 | reverse complement strand
AGATATTTATAAGATTTCACATAGTCTATTGCTGCATCAATGCAGTCGTCAGAGTATAGACCTTCCCTTAGTTTTTCACGGAGTTTACTCTCAGTGTAATCCTTCTTTTGAAGCAGGTTCATGGCACGTTTTGTGGCTCTTTTCGGAAGAAGGACTGTAGTTATCTCTTCATAGACGTTCTCTGAAATCTCGAACCCTGCCTTAATGCGGTAGTCCCTGATTTCTCCCTTATACAGAACAAAAGCATATTCTCCATCAATAAAAACTTTAACCCGCTTATTATCCACTTCAACTATATCAGTTATTTGCATACCAATCCCACCTGTCAGTGTATAATGCGCAAATCGGTGACCCTAAGGTCACCGATTTGCTATCTTGCCGAGTACATATTTAAATACCGACCATGTCAGTATTCAAATCAAATTATTTAGATGCTTTTGTCTTCTTAGTATCCTTCTCAGAAGCATCATCAGCCTTTACCGCAGGAGCATCTGCATTTACAGGAAGTCCGTAATGAGCACGCACCTTGGCATCAATCTCTGCCATAATTGCAGGATTGTTTTCAAGATAAAGTTTGGCATTCTCGCGGCCCTGTCCGATCTTCTCGCCTTCATACTGATACCAGGCGCCGCTCTTATTTACGATATCAACGCCGGCAGCAAGGTCAAGGATATCTCCCGTAGCAGAAATTCCCTTACCAAACATAATATCAAATTCAGCTTCCTTGAAAGGAGGAGCAATCTTGTTCTTAACTACCTTTACTCTGGTTCTGTTACCGATGTTCTCACCATTCTGCTTGATGGCCTCAATTCTTCTGACATCCATACGAACGGAAGAATAGAATTTAAGAGCACGTCCACCGGTGGTTGTCTCAGGATTTCCAAACATTACACCAACCTTTTCTCTGAGCTGGTTAATGAAGATAACTGTACAATTGGACTTACTGATAACTGCCGTAAGCTTACGGAGAGCCTGTGACATAAGTCTGGCCTGAAGTCCCACATGGGAATCACCCATATCACCGTCAATCTCTGCCTTGGGAACAAGTGCTGCAACAGAGTCCACAACTACAATATCAATAGCGCCGGAACGCACCATGGTCTCTGTAATCTCGAGGGCCTGTTCACCACTGTCGGGCTGGGAGATGTAAAGGTTGTCCACATCTACTCCGATGTTCTTGGCATAAACAGGATCAAGAGCATGCTCAGCATCTATAAATCCTGCAATTCCGCCTCTCTTCTGAACTTCAGCAATCATATGAAGTGTAACTGTTGTTTTACCACTGGACTCAGGTCCGTATATCTCAATAATTCTTCCCTTGGGAATTCCGCCAAGGCCAAGTGCTATATCAAGGCTGAGGGATCCTGTGGGGATTGTCTCTATATTCATTGTGTCAGATGAATCGCCAAGCTTCATTACAGCTCCCTTACCGAACTGCTTCTCAATCTGACCAAGTGCCGCTTCCAATGCTTTCTGTTTTTCTTCTCTTTCCATACTTATCTCCTTCTCATTCAGAACATTCGTTCTATTATTAATATAAAACAAGTGTTCGATTGTGTCAACATTGTTTTAAAATTTTAAATAATCTTTTGAATTATTGCCGAAAAGGCAAGATGGCGACTGACATAATCATCCGCCAAGATAAAAAAATATTCCCCGCAAAACATACATAAACCATCGTGATATGTCGTCTCCGACAGCTATTTAACAATACCACACTCCCTCATAATAAACAATACCAAAAATCCCCGGTCAGGTCACTGGCCTGCCGGGGCAAATATCAATTAATCATAGAGATATCAAATTGTCTGCAAAGAGCGGTATACTCTGCATTTATGAGCTGTACCATTTCGGCATCTCCGCTTATATTGTCCGGATGGAACATCTTCATAAGATCCTTATACCTCTTTTTAAGAGCAAGAGGATTATTTACGCCTCTGAACAAAAGGTCGAGCGCATCATATTCATTTTCCCTCTGATAAGCTTTTTCTCTTTCAAGTCTTATGAACTCTGATTCCAGCTTCTTCTTATCACTGTTAAGCTGATCAAAGCCTGAATTCAGAATGCGAAGACGCTGATCGAATAAAGCCTTGTCATTATTGAGCTTACGGGTAGCGGTCTCAAGCTTTCTCTCAATGGAATCAACCCGGTTCTTGAAAGCAATCTCATCCGCTTCAAGCTGGGCATACCTATCCTCCAAGGCGCTTTCCTGATTCTCAAGTCTTACGCTTTCTTTAAAAAGCCAGAGCCTCAACTTACTTAGCTCATCCTCTGTTCCGTTTAGAATAATGTCTTCAATATCTTTTCTTTCTTCCATAAGGAGCCCCCCACCTTCTGGATAAACCTATAACTAATTACTTATCTTCCTCAGGGAAAGCAATCTCCACAGCTTCGCTGTCGTCCATCATACCGTCCTTTTTGGCTGTAAAACGATCAACGATATCGGGTACCAGATCAAGTACCTTGGTAACTGCGTCCTGATTCTTAACATTAACCAGCTTGGTTGAACCATCTTTGATAACAAGAACCGCACTTGGTGACATCTTAGCGCCAAATCCGCCGCATCCGCCATTTTTCTTATCAGCAGTGCTGGAACCGGCTCCAACCCCAATAGAAACATCTACGAGAGGAAGAATAATAGTATCTCCCACTTTGGTAGCCTCTCCCACAACAGTTTTGGTAGCCATGATAGAATTCATGCCATTAAGTAATGACCCAACTACTTCATTAAAATTGCTCACATTACACCTCCGCAGAAATGATCAAGAATTAATTATCTTCTTAAATCTCTTTATTACTCTCTTAACATCTTTATCAAGATAACAGCGAAGCACACAATATAGCACGGTAAATACAGTAATATGGCCCTTTAAGTGTGCATCCGCCATAATGACCTTTCTTTCAAAATCAGGCTGATATCTGACCTTGTTATACAGAATCGGATAAAAAGCGCTGTATGCTGCCATTACCGTTGCAGTGTCTGCAGGATCTCCGGTTCCGAATAAAACAGAGATATCACATTTGTCAGGCAGTATCATCTTTATCAGCTTGAGTAGCTTTTTCTTTACCAGCTCAAATGCACGCTTGAATATATCATTTTCAATGGTTCTTTTTATCATACCTATCTTATCACAAACTCTAGATATTGTATATTGGATTTTTTCAAGCACATTTTGTGGCATTTTAAGAATTTCTTCAATTTTGTCTGAAATGTCAGAAATTATCTCTATGAGATTCTTATCCTCTTTTTCTTCGGTATCCGGAACTTCTGTATTTTCACCTGTTTTTTCGCCTGTCACTTCGGATTCAGCATTTTCCGTATTTTCACTGTTATCCTCAGTTTTAGAAGCTTGTTCTTTATTATCTGTATCCTTTTCTTCTTTTATATCTTCTTTCTTTTCTTCTTTTATATCTTCTTTCTTTTCTTCTTTTAGTCCACTTTCGGTTATAGGAGCATCGCCTGACGAATCCTTATCCGCGGATCCATTTTTATTTTCTTCTTTTTTCTTACTTTTTTTATCGGATTTTGAAGGCAAAATAGTAAGCCACAAAACCTTAAGAGTGAACTCTTTTTTATCCGGAAACTCTATCCCTCCCCTGACAGCGTGTAAAAGCCAGTGAAATCTTGCAGATACATATATTTTCTCTGTGTCTATCCCCTGATCAAGATCTGTTTCCGGAACACTTGCATCAAGCTTGTATCTGATCGGGACAAAAAGAACAATCAGCAAGATAAGAAGGATTATTCCAAGAATAACCAGTAATGTAATACCGATTATCTTTAATATATTCAAAATGACCAACAACATAACTGCTCCCCGAATAGTTTTTGTGTAGCCCTTTATCCCTCATTACTCTCAAGGTATTCCAAGAGCCTTCCATCCATCCCCGCTATGGAAGCTTCCTGGGATATTCTCAGAACTATATCCAAAGCCTCGTCATAGCCTTCTGCAATACCGTATATCAAAACGGGATGTTCCCTGTAATACTTCTGTTTCAAAAAAGCGCAGTGAATAATGTCCAGCTGATCCGACTCAATGGAAGCCCTTGTCACACAATAAATATTCAGCTGGCCACTCCCGTGATAAAGATTCCATTTAACAATTGCCCGTTTTTTTACGTTGTTTCCCCAATAGAGGTTTCCGGCAAACCGGCAATAACCACTTTTCTTCATAAATAGCTCCATTACTCCACGATATAACTTAGATAATTATATCATTATTCAACTCCGAAGTAAGCATCAAAAATCCTTTTTGCTATGGGAACCGCATAGCTACCGCCGCTGCCTGCATCCTCAACGATAATGGTTACACTGATCTTTGGATCCTCTGCCGGAGCAAAGCCGGTAAACCATGCATGGGAATCCGAAGTCTGTGAATTATATTCAGCAGAACCAGTTTTTCCCGCCGCAGTATAGGAAAGTCCTTTTAATCTGGAGGCTGTACCGTTTTCCACAACCTTCTCCATCATGGAAGAAAGAATCTCTGCCTCTTTGTCAGACATAAGCCTCTTATAGGACTCCGGCGAATAGTTCTTTACAGTTTTACCGTCTGCGGAGGATATATTACTGATGATATACGGCTTCATTAAAACACCGTCATTTGCTATGGCATTTGTTATCAGATTCAAGTGTATTGGCGACATAGAAGTGGTTCCCTGGCCAATCGAGAGCTGCATGATGTCATCAGAAGTAGAATCTTCGGTGTAAGTTGCCCCGCTTTTTGAATAGACCATATCCACAGGAAGGCTCTGATTAAACATCAGATCATCAAGAGTCTTCTTAAAATACTTGGCATCGGTACTAAGACCGATATTGGCAAAGGATGTATTACAGGACTTGGCAAAAGAGCTTATAAAATCAACGTTTCCATGATTTTCCCCGTGAAAGCAGGTAATCGTATTCCCTTCATAAGTATATTTCCCGCTGCAGGTAAACCTGTATTTATCGTAATCCGAAGGATGTGCCTTAAGATAAGCAAGGGCAGTTACAATCTTAAAGGTAGATCCCGGAGGATACATTCCCTGAGTTGCTCTGTTTAAAAGCTTCGCATCATCGGATTTATCGGAAATAAGACTGCTCCACTCCTTTGATATGAGATTGGGATCAAAATCCGGCTTTGATACCATAGCCAGAATCTCTCCCGTTTTCGGATTCGAAACAATGATGGCGCCCTTTCTGGAAGCCAGAGCATTATATGCCACTTCCTGCAGCGTCACATCCAAGGTAGTATAAACACTGTCCCCGGGATATTTTTCACCGGCAGTTTCATATTTGACCTTTTCTTTAAGATCTATAGATGTATTTATAAGATAATAATTGGCCATAGATTCAATGCCGGCTTTTCCGTTGGTGGAATAGCCTACGGTATGGGCAAATTCTTTGCCATAGGGATATACTCTCACATCGTTTCCGTCCAGGTCTTTTGTATTATAAGCAAGGACATCTCCGTCCCTTGAGAATATCTCGCCCCTTGAATTCTGGTTTAACAGAATCTGAGTCCTGGTATTATAGCTGTTGTCCAAAAGAACCGCTCTATGGGTATAGGAATACCTTGCCACATAGAATAGAAGCGCCGCAAACAGCACCGAGTAAAACAGCGTAAGAACAATAATAGGATACGACCTTATCTTTATCTTATTTTTTTTAGGCTTTTCAGTATTTTCATTTTCCATTTTTATTTGATCCCCGTAACTTGATTTTGCTCCTCAGCCCGCCTTCTGGCTTCCAGTTTCTTACGTTTGTTCTCAATAGCCACATATCTTTCATCAACTCTGATCATGCTGACACCTTCTGCAATCATTATCATTATCATGGTCGTAAGAATTGATGTTCCCCCGTAGCTGACAAAAGGCAAGGTAACACCGGTCAGAGGGATGAATTTGGTTCCTCCTCCGATTGTAAGGAAAGTCTGGAAAATATAAGCTATTCCCACTCCCGTCACCAGGTATCTGTAAAACTTATCCTTAAGATAATAGCCTTCCTGCATCATGGCAACAAAAGTGCATACACATATAAGTGTCATAAGTACAGAAAAAATAACTCCCATCTCCTCTGCTATTGCCGAAAATATAAAATCCTGTTCAACATAGGGAATTGACTGGGGAGAACCGCCGTATAGTCCCAGGCCGAACCAGCCTCCGCTGCTTATTCCAAAAAGCGACTGGGATATCTGATAGCCGGAGGCTTCTATATCCACAAAGGGATCAAGCCAGGCCTGAACTCTCACCTGGATATGTCCAAAGAGCCTATAGGCTATGGCGCTGGCGAGGATACCGAAGCTGGTACCGAGAATGAGATATCCGATATTTTCAGTGGAGATATAAATAAGTGCTAAGTATATTATGAAAAAGATAAGGGCACTGCCCAAGTCTTTTGACAAAACAAGGATAATGACATGAACAGCCGCTATGAAAGAGGTATACAATAACTGCCATATGCTGTCCGCCGAATATAATGCACTTGCCATAAAAAACAGGAAAAGAATCTTAACAAATTCCGAGGGCTGAAAGGTAATTCCTGCCACTGTATAGCTTATTTTCGAGCCGTTTGTTGCAGCACCGAGAATTAGTACCACCCCTACTGCTGCAATTCCAACAGCCGCGTAAACCCAGGAAAACTTCTTTAACAAATTTAATCTGAAAATCAGCTCCGGTACAAAAAATCCAATAACAAAAGAAGCGGTGATCACAAAAAACTGTTTTATGGACTTATTGTATGAAAGTCTGGTGAGAATTATCATTCCTATTATCATGAGCATACAGGAATTATTAAAGATAAGCTTGTTCCCGTCAGGATAAATAATATAAAAGAGCATAATGGCCGAGGCAAAAATTATAAACTGGAAAGCAAAGAAAAACACATACTGCATCCTCCCTGTCCGGGCCAGAATCTGAATAAAACAGGCTATCTGCACAGCAAACATGGAGATTATCTGAAGCACATAAAGCCACTTTCTTCTGTTTCTTTGTTTGTATAAAAATGTAGCAAAAGCGCTTAGAGTATAGACAAACAAAAAAAATGTAATCATGTATTTTGAGATTTCAGTCACATATAACTTCATTTTCTTTTATTCAACTCCACGTTTAAAATGCCCTGTTGTGTAATTCATTTCGTCAAGAAATTTCCGGCTATTCTCATCCCCCACGCAAAAGGCACGAAGTACGTTCTTTACTTCCTCAGCGCTTTCCGTGGTAAAATCAAGCCTTAGATAATCAAAAAGCCCACTGTCTTTTATGCTTTCAAGTTTCTTATGAAGGGATGTGGGATAAGCATTCCAGATTACGTTGTAGCAGTTTCTGCAATTAGTGGTGATGCCAAGCTTATTCCCCATTCTATCAACCATAGAAAGCTTTTCCCGGTGTATCTTCCCTTTCTTTCCACTGCATTTATCAAGAGTATTTTTTACACAATTTGCGGAAACCATCATGGGCGTTCTGCCATAAATATTGTAGGAAATAAACGGATCATTTGCTTTCTCTGCCGCTGCGCATAGTTCCTTTGTTTCATGGAATGTAAGTTCAAGAGGAACCGAAAGTTCAAAAACGCCTGTTTCAAAAAGAAGCTCCACCGCCTGCTCATTCCAGGTATAAACTCCGTAATCAGCGATGATTTTTCCTCTGTAATTCTTATCTTTAAGATATCCCAGCTGTTCCAGGTTTCTTACAAGCAGGCCGTCAATCACACCACAAGAATCATTTATTATTGTATCCAGATCCTTTGTGCCATCCAAATTTTCTTCCTGCCTTGTGATAAACGGAAGAGCAACAATAAGTTCAACTTCATCAAAAGACTTTAATATAGTCTCATCCGAGGATAAATAAATATCTGAATCAATAATAAGCCTGTATCCGGACCTTCCAAACTCTTCAAAAACAGAATCCAGCTGCTCTTTCGTATTAACAGATACACTCATCTTAGACTTTTTCTGTCTTGGCTCTTGGCATTTATCCAATAACTTTTCAGATTTATTCTCATCCTTTGTAATAACCCCTTCGCCATCTCCCAAAAGTCTTTTTTCCATTTTTTCGCAAAGAATTCTTCTGAGCTCATTAAGTTCACTTACGGGAATAAAAATACCGGTCCCATTATTATCATCAATGACAGCATTTACAGTTTCTGCTTCAAAATTAGTATTTCCAAGCTTCGAAAGCTGTTTAACAATACTTTCCTCATCCATGGGGCGCTTGGAAGCAGGCTGAACGATACTTCCGGTTACAGTCTCAACAATAGTCTCATCATTGCCAGCCACCGTCATATTCACAACAGCTTCCTGTCCAACGGTAAAAAATCCGTCAATACTGCACTTTACCTTTAACTTTGACCCCAGGTATTTTTCCCTTACCTTGGATATGACCTCCTCGGATGTTCCGTTATAAGCCGGGGAAGATATTGTTATCATTTCTTTGCCATTATGTCTGTGATAATACCCCTCGCTTATCTCTGTTCTCAAATACAGTTCGCTGAGCATTTTTCGATCTTCTTTGGAAACTCTTAAAGCTTTATTGGGATTTGCATAGTACAGATCAATATATTTTCTGTAAAGAGAAGTAACCCCGGCAGAATACTCAGGCTTCTTCATACGTCCCTCAATTTTAAAGGAATCTATTCCCGCACCGATAAGCTCCGGAATAATGTCAATTGTGCACATATCTTTAAGGCTCAAAGGATATAGTTCTGCTCCGTTATAAGGAAGTCTGCAGGGCTGTGCACAACGGCCTCTGTTGCCGCTTCTTGTTCCCACCATGCTGCTAAAAAGACATGCTCCGGAATAGCAATAACACATGGCTCCATGAATAAAGGCTTCAACCTCAATATCAGCCTTTTCTCTGATGGCCTTCATCTCATAAATACTTAGTTCCCTGGCAGGCACTACCCTGCAGCACCCCAGTTTCTTTAACAGCTTTGCGCCGTACACTCCTGTCACAGTCTGCTGCGTGCTGGCGTGAAGCTCCACATCGGGGAACTCATCACGTATAAAGCGCATTACACCAAAATCCTGAACAATCACTCCGTCCAGCTTTTTTTCGGCAAAGGGAAGCATAAAATCATATAGCTGATCAAACTCTCTCTCCTTAACCAACGTGTTTACGGTCATGTATATTTTCTTATTATGAAGGTGAGCATAAGAAATAGCATCCAAAACCTGCTCTGTGTCAAAATTGTCAGCATAGGCTCTGGCCCCAAATCTGGTTCCGCCAAGATATACCGCATCGGCTCCTGCATTAAATGCGCCAACCATTGTTTCAAACCCGCCCGCGGGGGATAATAATTCTACTTTCTTCATAAGATTACCTTTTCTGTAGCCTGTTACATAAAAAGAAAGGCTGTCGAAAAAAGACAGCCTAAAAACCAAAAATATTACTTTGTTTTACCTTTTATCTGAGTCTCCAACTGAATAATCTTCTTGGAGGAATCATCTAATTTGTTCTGAAGGTTCTTGCCGTTCTTCTCGGTATTCTCCAGCTTTATCTGAGTTGTTATAAGCTCATGCTTAAGATCGTAAAGCTCTTTTTCCTTCTCAGCAATCTGCTCTTCCATAAGCTCTATTTGCTTTTTGGCCTTAAAATAGTCGTCGGCAATGTTAAGCTGAAGAAGAACATTCTGTGTATCAATAGGCTGTCTCTTGAAGCCATCGATCTTGTTGTACTCAGCGATCTTGTTATTGATATATGAAGCAACCTTCTGAAGATATTCCTCGCTCTCGTATCCGCTAAGAGTAAATACCTTTCCCCCTATAATTACTTCGGTATCTGTCTTGGATGCCATAACTCTTTCCCCCTAAATCCATTACTGTACAGCTATTGAAACCATTATATATCCGCACCGCCGGGCATTTCAAGTCCCAAATGGCTGTAGGCCGTATCAGTAACCACGCGCCCTCTGGGTGTTCTGTTGATAAATCCGTTCTTGATAAGGTACGGTTCGTAAACATCCTCTATCGTTCCGGAATCCTCTCCGATTGCAGCCGCCAGAGTATCCAGGCCCACGGGACCGCCGCCGAATTTATTGATCATGGTAAAGAGGATATTTCTGTCTGTATGATCAAGTCCCATCTTATCTACATCCATAAGATCAAGAGCCGTGACAGCTACTTCCTCTGTAATTCGTCCGTCATATTTTACCTCCGCAAAATCTCTTACTCTCTTAAGGATTCTGTTGGCAAGTCTTGGTGTTCCGCGGCTTCTTTTGGCCATTTCAAGGGCACCTTTTTCATCCACTTCCACTCCTAATAGAGAAGCCGACTGCATGATAATTGTGCATAATTCATCCAGCTCGTAAAACTCCATTCTGTGGATCATTCCAAATCTGTCCCGCAAAGGAGCTGAAAGCATTCCGGCTCTTGTGGTGGCGCCAATCAGAGTAAACTTCGGAAGGTCAAGCCTGATTGATCTTGCGGTAGGTCCCTTTCCTATCATGATATCAATGACATAATCCTCCATCGCGGGGTAAAGAACTTCTTCCACCTGTCTGTTAAGACGATGAATCTCGTCCACAAACAGAACATCACCCTCCTGAAGGTTATTTAGAATGGCTGCCATATCTCCGGGCTTTTCAATGGCAGGACCGCTGGTAATCTTTATGTTTACCCCCATCTCATTGGCTATAATTCCCGCCAAAGTAGTCTTTCCCAGTCCGGGAGGCCCGTAAAAAAGGAGATGATCAAGACTGTCACCTCTTTTTTTGGCTGCTTCTATATAGATCTTAAGGCTTTCTTTTATTTTCTTTTGTCCAATATAATTATTAAGGCTCTTGGGACGAAGAGACCCTTCTATATGGGCATCCTCGGCGCTTGCATTGGCGTCTATTCCCCTGGCCGATGTATTTATTTTTCTTTTTTCCATACCTTACCTTCAAAACATCTCTTTAAGTGCCAGTTTAAGAAGCTTTTCAGTATCATCACCGGCTTCAGTATTTGTAGCAAGTACTTTCCTTACAGCCTTCATAGCTTCCGACGAATTATAACCAAGTGCAACCAGTGCAGCAACAGCCTCATCCCTTGCAGGATTGCTGCCGTCCGTTATATCATTTCCGGTAACAACAGCTCCGCCGGATAGCATGTCATCCTCTGATACTTTTATCTTGTCTCTTAGCTCAAGAGTAATCCTTTCCGCTGTTTTTTTACCTATTCCGGGAGCTTTGGCTATCGCACCTATGTCTCCGGCCATAATGGCAAATCTAAGATCATCCGGCGTCATCACCGACAATATGGATAATCCGGCCTTAGGTCCGATTCCGTTGACGGTTATCAGCATCTTAAAAAGATTAAGCTCATCCCGGGACAAAAAACCAAAGAGATTAAATGCATCCTCTTTTACATTGGTATAAGTGTACAGCTTGACCATTTCCCCAACACCGGGCATTCTGTCCATTGTGGAACCTGAAATTCCAACGTTTATGCCAAAGCCGTTTACGTCAACAACCGCATTCCCCTCTTCAATACTTTCAAGAATACCATTTACATATGCTATCAAAATTCTTCCCCTTAAATTTTACTTGTATTTGTCTATTTTATCACATTTCCATGGAATAAAAAAAGAGCGCCGTAATTGTCGACGCCCTTTGCATAATTTAAATAAATTAGTTAATCTCGTGAATCCATCCTTCAGGAGCAGGTACTGTGCCCTCCTGAATACCGGTGAGAGTATCGTAAAGCTTCTTGATAACAGGACCAACCTCGTCCATTCCACTGGAAAAGCGTATCTCTTTACCGTGATCATTGATCATTCCTACAGGACTTACTACGGCAGCTGTACCGCAAAGACCCATCTCAACAAACTGTGGAACCTCTTCAAGTTTAACCGGTCTCTCATCAACATCAAGATGAAGGATTTCTCTTGCAACATGCACGATAGATCTTCTTGTAATTGAAGGAAGGATAGAATCGGTGTGAGACTTGGGAACTACAAGTCCGCCTTCCTTGGTTACAAAAATAATATTTGCACCGCCGGTCTCTTCGATATAGGTTCTGCTCTCAGCATCAAGGTAAACATTCTCAGCAAAACCTTCCTCATGAGCTGTAACGATGGCATGAAGACTCATTGCATAGTTAAGTCCGGCCTTTATATTACCTGTACCGTGTGGAGCAGCTCTGTCAAAGTCACTGATCTTAACAACTATAGGCTTTGCATTTCCTTTGAAATAAGGGCCTACAGGAGTTACAAAAATTCTGAACTGATACTCGTCAGCAGGCTTAACTCCGATAACATTTCCTGTAGCAAACATTACAGGTCTGATATAAAGTGTAGCACCGCTTCCATAGGGAGGCACCCAATCCTTATTGGCTGCTACAACCTGTTCAACAGCTTCAATAAACTTGTCCTCAGGAAACGGAGGCATCTCAAGTCTCTTAGCTGAATCAACCATTCTCTTCGCGTTAAGGTCAGGTCTGAAAGTAACTATTTTTCCATCCTTGGTCTCATAAGCCTTGAGTCCTTCAAAACATTCCTGCGCATAGTGAAGAACGCCGGCATCCTCGCTGAGAACAATAGTGGAATCCTCTGTTATAACACCATCATCCCACTTGCCATCCTTATAGTTAGAAACAAATCTCTTGTCTGCAACCATGTAGCCAAAGCCCAGATTGGACCAGTCCAAATTCTTTTTGCTCATATCTCCTCATCCCTTTCTAATACTTTAGCACGCCAAAGTGCTAATACATACAATTATAGTCTTTTGTCCACATCCGTCAAGATTTATTATTCTTTTGTTTATTAGAAATATTTGACCTTTTCCCGGTAAAGATTTTTTTGAAGGTGGACATGGATTTCCTTGAATTATGCTTGGTATTACTCTTGTCTGTAAGAAGCTTATACTCTCCGTCCTCAATATAAGCCAGATCCAGGTATTCCTCAGTATCCGTGTTAAGTCCTTTTTTAAGCAAAAGAACATTGGTGGTCCTGGAAACAAAAGCATAAAATACAGCAAACACAGGGACTCCCACAAGCCAGCCCACAACTCCCCAGATTCCTCCGAACAAAGAAATCGCAAAGATAACCCAGAAGCTTGAAAGTCCCGTTGAATTTCCAAGGATCGTGGGACCTAAGATATTTCCGTCAAACTGCTGAAGTATAATTACAAATATTCCAAAAATAAGTGCCTTTACAGGATCAATAAGAACCAGAATAAGAGCACCTGCTCCACCTCCGATGTAAGGTCCGAAGAAAGGAATAATATTCGTAACGCCTACAATAACGGAAATCAGCACCGGATAAGAAATCCCAAGAAGCATGCAGCCGATGTAGCAAATAATTCCAATGATCAGGGAGTCTACCATCTTACCGCCGATGAAGCCTTCAAAAGTGTAATTTACATATCGAAAACCGCTGATAAGTTCATTGGCATTTTCTTCCTTGAACATGGCATAAGCCATTTTTTTGCCCTTGGTGGAAAAACGTTCCTTTGAATTAAGGACGTAAATGGCCACAATAAATCCTACTATCAGGTCAATAATGACCTTAATGATAGAGATAAAGCTCTGAGACGCAATCTTCACCATTGTATTGACGTTAGGCAATAAAGGGATCAGATTCTTGGTAAGGAAGCTGCTCAAAGTAGCATAATATGTGTCAAGAGAAGCATCGATGACCTGCTGAAGTTCAGGATTGTTAGCAAGAAACAGATTTGAATACTCATCAATGTTCTTAATATACACCGGCAAATTGTTAGCAATTTCGCGAACACTGCTGATTATCTGCGGAAGTACAATCCTGAACAAAGCATAAACCATGATAAGGAAAAAAATCATGGTAATAAGGATAGCTATCTTACGCATCTGTGATCTCTTTTTAACATTTGCATTCTTCCCAAGAGACACATCATAGCCTCTTTTTTTATAAAGAGGCTTTAATATATTGCGCTCAATCCCTTCCATAAGAGGCATAAGAATATACGCAAGAACAAGGCCCAGCAATACGCCCGATATAGCATCCAATATATGGGAAATCTGCTCAGAAATAGATTTCCAGTCAAATATAATATAATAAGCCATCATCAGACACAGGCACAAAATAAAGATAGTTATGCCCCATGTAACCTGATTCTTCTCCGGTTTCATTCTCATAGCCGTTATCTCCGTTTACGCTTCCATCATTCCGTTAAGTACGTATACCAGGCTGTCAAGAAAATCGCCTTCGATATTGTCGGCATTTCCTTCATCGCACAGTTTGGCCATTTGAGGATCAAGAGGAATACGTCCCAGAATATCAAGACCTCTTGAAGCAGCATAGCTCTCTATTCCGCTCTCACCGAAAATGCTGATGGGCTCACCGCAGTGAGGACATTTCATATAGCTCATATTTTCAACGATACCAAGAACAGGAATGTTCATCATCTTAGCCATATTAATGGCTTTATCAACAATCATTCCAACCAGCTCCTGAGGAGTTGAAACTACGATTATTCCATCTACAGGAAGCGACTGAAAAACAGTAAGAGGTACATCTCCTGTTCCCGGAGGCATATCCACGAACATGAAGTCCACGTCTCCCCAGTTAACATCCGACCAGAACTGTTTAACAATTCCGGCAATAACAGGTCCTCTCCAGATTACAGGATCAGTCTCATTATCCATGAGCATATTAAGGGACATCACTTTGATTCCGTTTTTCGTATTTGCAGGTAAAAGACCTGTTTCATCGGCATAATTTGCTTTGCCGATTCCAAACATCTTGGGAATTGAAGGGCCTGTAATATCAGCATCCATAATAGCTGTGCTAAAGCCCTTTCTATTCATGGCTACTGCTGAAAGTCCTGTAACAAGACTTTTTCCCACGCCGCCTTTTCCGCTTACAATTCCAATTACTTTTTTTACATGACTATGCTCACCGAGAGCAACCTTAAAGTTATCCTCCATCTGCTTTTTAAAGTCCTCCGGCTTTTTTCCATGTCCGTTTGCCATTACTAAATCTCCGTTTCTGTATAATAATATATAATCAAAAAAGTAACCATCATCTGTGTTTACTCTTATTGAATATCTCTATATCCTTCTCGTCAGCCACATAGGCTTCAATGATAAATCTGGGACGATCCTTGGTCTCAAGATATATTTTGCCGATGTATTCGCCGATTACCCCAAGGGAAATCATCATAAGCCCTCCGATTGCCCAAACAGACAAAACTGTTGTGGTCCAACCCTGAACCGTCTGGCCTGTAAAGAATCTCACAAGGCAGTAGATAAATACCGCGATACTCACAAAGAAAATAAAAAATCCCAGTCCGGTTATCATCTTGATAGGCTTGGTGCTAAGGCTTGTAATGCCTTCCACGGCAAAACTGAGCATCTTTTTTAATGGGTATTTGCTCTCTCCCGCAAATCTCTCAGCTCTCTCGTAGTAAACAACGTCACTCTTAAAGCCAACCATGGGAACAATTCCTCTGAGGAACAGATTCACCTCACCGAAATCAGCCAGTGCCAAAAGTGCACGCCTACTCATCAATCTGTAATCAGCGTGATTGTAAACAGTATTTGCCCCCATCACATTCATCATTTTATAGTAGCTTTCTGCTGTAAATCTCTTAAAAAAGGTATCGGTTGCTCTCTTGGAACGAACTCCATAAACCACATCTGCTCCGCCCATGTATTTGTCAAGCATCTCATCTATGGCATTTATATCGTCCTGTAGATCGGCATCCATTGAAATAGCTGCATCGCACAGATCCTTTGCTGTCATAAGGCCTGCCAGAAGAGCATTTTGATGCCCCATATTCTTAGAAAGATTGATTCCCTGAAACATGGGATTGTCTTCATGTAATCTCTGGATTATTTTCCAGGTATCATCTTTAGAACCGTCATTTATAAAAATAACTCTGCTATCTTCAGAAATCTTCCCCGCTGCAATCAGACTCTTCATCTTATCCCCAATTCGCTTTGACGTTTCAGGAAGGACTTCCTGCTCGTTATAACAGGGAATAACGCAGAATAACCTTTTCATACAAAACCTCCACATTGCATATCAGTACTATATTACTATAATTGAGCCATTTTTTAAAGATGCGTCACAACTGCAGAGCATTTTGTTACTGTTCACTCGCTTGCAGCTCGCTCCAGTAACGAATTCGCGCATTCATTCAAATTCGACTTCGTCGAAGGAATGCGCTCACTCCTGATTCACTTTCTCACGAAATGCGCAGCAGAGTGCGCATTTCTGTCTGAACAGTAACAGCATTTTTCCATAATACAAAAAGCCGATTTCCACAGAAGCTATCCTCTCATGGAAATCGGCTATAAATTACTTGTTATTAATATAGTTGATCAGGCCCTCGGAATCTATGATTTTTTGCATAAACGGTGGAAATGCCTGACCTTTAAAGGTCTGCCCCGTGGTCTCATCCGTAATGACTCCGGTATCAAAATTGATACTGACCACATCTCCTGCCTTTATGGCATCAGGAGCATCCTCACATTCAATGATAGGAAGACCTATATTAATGCTGTTTCTGTAAAAGATTCTGGCAAAGCTTTTTGCTATTACGCAGCTGACACCGCTGGACTTAATAGCAAGAGGAGCATGCTCTCTTGAAGAGCCGCAGCCAAAATTCTTGTCAGCAACAATGATATCTCCTTCTTTTACAGTGGATGCAAAATCTTTATCAATATCTTCCATACAATGCTTGGCCAGTTCGGCACCGGAAGTGGAATTAAGATATCTTGCAGGTATAATTACATCAGTATCAACATTATCTCCGTATTTAAAAACCGTTCCTTTTGCAGCTTTCATTATACACTCCTTTTATACCAATCTTAGTTAAAGTCCCAATTCTGATGGCTGAGACAATTTGCCGGTTACCGCACTTGCAGCTGCAACAGCAGGGGATGCAAGATATATCTCGGAATCTATAGCGCCCATTCTTCCTACAAAATTCCTGTTTGTAGTGGATACGCATCTTTCTTTTGATGCCAAAACACCCATATATCCTCCAAGGCAAGGACCGCAGGTTGGTGTGGAAACAATTGCGCCGGCCTCTATGAATGTCTTAAGAAGTCCCTCTTCCATTGCCTGAAGATATATTTTCTGGGTTGCGGGAATCACGATACATCTCACCCCCTCAGAAACTTTGCGACCGGAAAGAACCTCAGCGGCAGTACGAAGATCGTCAATCCTTCCATTAGTACAGGACCCGATAACAACCTGATCGATCTTAACCTCTTCTATCTCATCAAATGTATGTGTATTCTCGGGAAGATGAGGATAAGCAACCGTGGGAGTAAGGGCTCCCAGGTCTATTGTGTACTCTTCATCGTAAACTGCATCTTCATCAGCCTCGTATACCACATATTTTTTCCCGGGTGCATGTTCTTCCATATAGGAAATAGCCAGTTCATCCACAGGGAAAATACCGTTTTTTCCACCGGCTTCAATGGCCATATTTGCAATGGTAAATCTGTCATCCATGGAAAGATTCTTTACACCGTCTCCCACAAATTCCATTGACTTATACAAAGCACCGTCAACACCGATAAGGCCTATTATATGAAGAATAACATCCTTGCCGCTGACCCATTTGGAAGGCTTACCTGTAAGATTAAACTTAATTGCAGAAGGAACTTTAAACCAAGCCTTTCCTGTAGCCATTCCCGCAGCCATGTCTGTGGAACCTATTCCTGTAGAAAAAGCTCCCAAAGCTCCGTAGGTACAGGTATGTGAATCCGCTCCGATTATCAGGTCTCCGGCAACAGTAAGACCCTGCTCCGGTAAAAGAGCATGCTCAATACCCATTTTACCCACTTCGAAATAATTAGTAATCTTATTCTTGATGGCGAATTCTCTTACGCATTTACAGTTCTCGGCAGATTTGATGTCTTTATTTGGCACAAAGTGATCCGGCACCAGCGCAATCTTATCCTTATCGAAAACACCTTCTTTAGTAAATTTGGAAAGTTCATTTATTGCCACAGGACTCGTGATGTCATTTCCCAAAACAAGGTCAAGATCAGCCTCAATAAGCTGTCCCGCTGTAACCTTTTCAAGCCCTGCATGTGCAGCCAGGATCTTCTGGCTCATAGTCATACCGCTCATACCGCTATCTCCTTCTATAAAAAAATCAATTACATGGTTACAAATATAACATAGCATTAATCAGAAAAGAATATAACAAATTTAATCGTTTTTATTGATCTTTTTTATTGTGACAAGAATGTAAACTGCTGCGATTGCAATTCCTATAAGGCTCATTACAGCCCCAACCTTGAATCCTTCCGGAGTATAAGTAACCCTTATTTCGTGAACCCCGGCAGAAACAGGAATGGCCATAAGCCCGTAGTCAGCCGTGACAATCTCAGTATCTTTTCCGTCTACCTTGCAGCTAAAGCCCTCTGTATTAGGAACTGAGAAAAATACAAAGGTATCATCCTTAAGCATTGAGGTAGTCGCTGAAAAGCCATAGGTATCAGTTGTAAACGAAGTACAGGAAGTTGCTGCTCTCTTGGAGCACTCATCGGTAAAATCAAGATAAGACATTTCGGTTTCCCTTATGTCCTCAGCCGTCAGCTCTGTCATTGCCATTTTATCACCGTATTTAACAGCTGCTTCATCCGGAAGAATAAGGACCCTCGTGAGATCATAGTCATGATTTTTGGCCTCCATATCCTCCCATTCGGACTCGGTAATATAATGGTCAAAGGTAAACCCCATGGGGATGAAGTTTAAGTTCTCAAAAACGTCAAAGCCATTCTGATTATCAAGGAAATAATAACCGTCAGTGCCTTCACCTTTACTGAAGATTCTGTTCTTACTGATATCTGCATTTTCAAAGTAATACTTACCGGACAATATAGCTCTGGCCCCAGCTCTGTCCACAGGGATATTTGTCTCAACTGTTCTGGTAATACCACAGCTTCCATATAGAAAATCAAAGATTTCAGAAGGCACAGTACTCAAAAAGCAGTGAATGGAAGGTACACCCCAAACCATATCGTAGTTGGTGGAGGTACTGTCAACTTCTCCTCTGCAAAAATTGCTCTGATCCACCACTACTTTGTTAAACAGCATCTGTTCCTGCCACTTTGATTTTCCTCTTTCGCTTATAATAGAGCTTCCGTTTCTTAAAGGAACAAAAGTAGAAAGTATACAGCTTACAATGACCAGCCCCAGAATAACAGCATCTCTTATCCCTGTTTTGGAGACGAATACCTTACCGTCCTTAACATTCTTAAAGCCAATATTCTTTGGCAACACAAAAACAACGACCAGAAGAATAAGGCTAAGTATGGCCGTACCCAGCACATCTCTCAAAAAGATGTTTTTGTTATCCGTCATATTGAAAAACACCATCTCTCCATTATCGTTCCTTGAAGGAAGGAAGAATACCAAAAGGAAGAACAAAAACATCAGTACTGCTGTCACTGCGCCTTTTTTTAATTGCGGAGACTTTCCCCGCTCCAGCACCTGGGTAGTCATGAGGCACATGATAAGAATCGGCATGTAAAACCATCTTGCATAATAGGCAGAATTAAAAAGTGAAAATGCCGAGTTGAGAACAGGCATAAATGCCATAACAAAGCAGGTAATAAGAAGAATCTTTTCCCAGTTTTTCTTTTTCCTGTTGAGAAGGAAGTACGCAACAACGCCGGAAATACCAAAAAGTGGTATATATGCAGCAAGTGAAGCATTTTTAACGGTTTTGGTATAGAAAAGGGTTCCTTTTCCGATAATATCAGGTAACATGGATACGCTCTTAACTATATCCCAAAGAAGCTTCTCGCTTGGATAAATCAGCATGTCATAGCCGTTTATAAAGTTATCCAGACGGGTATTCCCCTTAAGACCGGCAAAGGCCTGCATAAGGAAGAATCCAGCAATCATAACTCCGAGAACACCTCCCAGAAGAGCCCTGTTGAACATCCTAAGAACCGTTGTCAGAGTATTCCCCTTTATATAACGCACGCAGAAATAGATAACCAAAAACAAAACCTGGCCAAAGAAGAAATAATAGTTCACAACAGACATATACGCCGTAATTACAGCAAAGGAAAGAAATTCTTTACAGGCAAATCGAAACTCCTGATTCTTTCCGTCGTCTATAGCCATGAGATTTTCAAAAAACATCATAAAAAGCGGAAAAAATGCCACTGAATCAGTAAAGTGATTAAACACTATATTGCAGGCATTAAATCCGGAAAAGGCATAAAGATAACCGCCGATCATGGCATTTGTATATTTGTGCACATATCTTCTGATATAAATATAGGCACATGTAGCAGCCGATGCATATTTAAGTGCCATAAGAAACGGCATCAGGTAAGGAATTGCGCTCTCGTCAAAAAGTGTCGTGATCCAAAAGAATGGGCTCCCCCATAGATAAAACGAAAAATCTCCGGCCATGGTACCGCCAAGATCCACGTTCCAGTTCCAGAAGAATTCACCGCTTTTAACAGCTCTGTGAGCCAGAATATAAAACGGCACCTGCTGCACATTATAATCGCCGTAGTAAAAGAATGGCAGGCCTCTTCTTATAAAAATAGGCAATACCGCAATTACGTACATAAGAAATGCACTTGCAAACATGATTACAGGAACGTACCATTTCTTTTCTTTTTTGTTGTCCAGATAGACATACTCCGTGATAGTGTTAGACATTTTTCATAATTCCTCATTACAAATATGGTAAAAACAAAGAGTGTCATGTTGCATGACACTCTTTTAATATTAGTCTAATTCTCAAACATTTTCAACGGAAGCAATCATTAGTTGTTGATAAGCTTGTCGGATTCGTTGTTCCAGCTGTAAAGCTTTCTGATCTCCTCACCGATCTTTTCTGAAGGATGCTCAGCGTGAAGCTTTCTCATAGCCTGGAAGTGTACCTGTCCGCCTGCCTCAGACATATCAAGAAGGAATTCCTTAGCAAAAGTACCATCCTGAATATCCGCAAGGATCTTCTTCATGGTCTGCTTTGTCTCATCAGTGATGAGCTTAGGTCCGGTTACATAATCACCGTACTCAGCTGTATTTGAGATAGAATATCTCATTCCTGCAAAGCCTGACTGATAGATAAGGTCAACAATGAGCTTCATCTCGTGAACACACTCAAAGTATGCGTTTCTTGGATCATAACCAGCCTCAACAAGAGTATCAAAGCCTGCCTGCATAAGAGCACATACGCCGCCGCAAAGAACAGCCTGCTCACCGAAGAGGTCTGTCTCT
>JAEEGL010592532.1_pt1 | contig 21138 bp, 7 predicted proteins | sample 9134231 | NCBI WGS metagenome assembly JAEEGL01 (sample SAMN16246548, study PRJNA631951) | gut metagenome | biome: gut microbiome; feature: rumen; material: fiber-attached | host: Bos | place: Iran: Karaj | collected 2018-10 | reverse complement strand
CCTTTACGGCGTTGAGTACGTCACGACCGGCAAGGTCGATGGCCATGGCCGTTTTGGTGGACAGGTCGATATTGGCGCTGTGGGCGCTGATAAGAGCGTTGACGACCTTCAGGACGTCGCCTTTTGCCATGTAGTGCGTTTCGAGTTCGGTGATGTTGATGTTCAAACCGGCTTTCTTCCCGGTAATGTAAGCGTCGACGATCATGCCGATCCTGATCTTACGAAGTCGCATGCCGACGAGTTTGGCCATAGAGACGGACGCGCCGGAAACAAGCGCACGGAACCAAAGACCGAGCGGAACCAGAGCGAAAAAAGCGATCACGGCGGCTACGATCAATACGATACCGACGATCAATCCGGCCATAGAGCCGTTTGACGCTGCGAGTAATACGGATAACATAGTAGATACCTCCTAAGACTTATTCGTTTATTTTTTTGTTGACGCGTATCGTTCCGCCTTCGACGTTCGATACGATGATAACACTGTTTTGTTCGATCAAAAAGTCGGCCGATACAACGTCGTAAACAGCACCTTCGATCTCCGCTTTTCCGGCAGGGCGCAGAGTCGTCAGAGCGACCCCCTCTTTGCCGAGTAATTCGTTGTAATTATCGGTACCGCTGCTGAAATCCGGATCGACCGCCGTGCCGACGGTGAAGATACCCTTTTTCAGCCAACCTTTTTTCTGCGCGATAAAAAGAAGCAGAAAGCATAACCCCAAAATCAGCGCGTCGACCAGAACGAATTGAAACAGTTGCATAACGACGTTGTCTTCCGGTTTGTGAAAGACGGCGCGAAGGACAACGCTAATTACCAGGCCGGCGATCCCCGATATGCCGAAAACGCCGAAACCGGGTTCCAAAAATTCAACGAACAAAAAGATTATGCCCAAAAGGAACGGTACGACGACGTACCATTCCATATTGGAAAACAGTAAACCGAATTGTTGAAAAAACATCATATCCTATTTGACGTAAAGAATAACGATATTATGCGATCTCGCATAGTCGTCGAGCTTCTTTTTGATCTCGTCTCCGACCGAGCTTGCTTTCAGAACGACCATGCGTTGCATATTGGGACAGTCGAGAATACCGCTGACGACGTATCGGAAGGCGTCGGTCAGTGCGACGAGCAGTACGGAATATATTTCGTCGTTTATCGTAGTCATTTCGCGGCGGCCGTCTTTCAGGACGAGACCGCTTCCTTTACATTCCACGACGTAGCGGGGCAGGACTTTCATCAAAACGTGGTTGACCGTGTCTTTCAGAATAACGGCGCCGTCGTCGTAGACGCGGCCGAGGTAAGAATAATTTTCCTGATAAAGTTCGGCTTCTTCCGTTAGCGCTTTTCTCTTATTGCGTAGCGTTTTGGCGATCGTTGCTTCGCCGAGAAGCCAGGAGAGAGCCTCTTTCTTTTCGGAAAGCAGTTCTTCCGCGCGCGGCAGAGCCTCTTTCTTCTCGATAAGAGCGGCGTCCGTGTCGGCGGACTCGATGGCTTTTTGAAGAGCCTCCATACGAGACTGTAAAAGCAGTTCTTTTTTGTCGAATTCTTCGATTTGACGGCGTATCTCGTCCGCTTCGCCGTCGGATAGAATTTTTTCTTCCAGGTTGGAGATCTTTCCGTTCTTAAATAGTTTGAGATCGTATTCTCCGTCGTTCTGCAACGTTTCCAGATAGTCGAGGTTGTTATTAAAACGCGCTTCCAATCCGCGGACATCGTCTTCTTCTGATTCGATCTCGGCGCGTTTATCTTTGAGAATGCCGTTCAGCGCGGATATTTCGTTGATGAGCGCTTTCTTTTCTTCTTCTTTTTCGCGGATGCTGTCGATGACGGAAATATATTGCTTGCCCGCGTAAGCAATACACAATTGTCCGTAATTCAGTTCTTTGTCGCCGTCGATCACGGTGGCGGCGCGGCTTTGGCAGGCGATGATATTTTCGCGGACTTCGGTAAGGCTCTTTTGCAGGGCGTCTCTTCTTTCCAACGCTTTACGCAATTCTTCGTAGACGTCTCCTTCCGCTTGCTTTCCTACGCCGCTGATCGTGCCGAGAGCCAGCTTCTCTTGCTTTTCCAAAGCGAGCAGTTTGTTCCTGCCCTGCGCGATCGGTTCTCCGCCGTCAAAACCGTTCAGTTCTTGAATAAGGGCGGCGATGTGTGATACGTTTTCGCCGGCGATGAAGGTCGATTGGGTCAGACCTTTCAATTCGTTGGCGATAGAAGATGCCTTGGAAACCTCGTTGACCGTTTGTTCGAGAAGGGCGATGAGTTCGTCCTGCGTTTCGACTCCCGCGGAGGCGTACAGCTTTTTCAAAACGGCGATTTTGGCGAGTTTGGACTGTTGCAGACTGGCGACGTATCCTCTTCCGGTGTCCGTTTTTGCGCGCAGAGAGCCGATACGAACGTTGATCTCGTCCAGCTTAGCCGCGTATTCGGTGCGGACGGAACGATAAGAAGAAATTTCGTCTTCTTGTTTCTTGATCTCGTCTTCCAGTTCGGCCATCGCGACGGACGTATCCGCTTTGTCGATGACGGGCATATTACAGACGGGACAGTGATTGCCGTATTCCAACGCCCCGATCTCGGTGTAATACTGCTTGCGCGTGTTCAGCTTAAAGATCTCCGCGTCGGCCGCTTCGACCTTCTTATTGCATTTTTCGAGATAACCGTTCAACGTGAGTTTCGCGTTTTCGAGCGCGTCCAGGTTCTCCTGCTGACTGCGTACGGCAACGTTATTTTCGTTGATCTTTTCGTCGATAGCTTCCGTTTCTCTTAAAAGATTATCGGCTAAGACGTAAGTACGGAACAATTCGTCCTTTTTCTTTTCCGCGTCGTGGTATCTGTCAATGAGGAGCGCCGCGTCGTCTCCGTTTTCCTCGGAGATGGCGTTTAAACGCTCGGAAGATTGATCCATTTGGTCGCGGTTAAAATCGTATAACTTTTCAAAAGCCTTGACGACGGCGTCGGTACCGCATTGCTTGGAGTAGACGACTACGTCGAGTTCCGCTTTATCGAGATCCGCTTGCAGTCCTTCTTCCTTTTTGCGAAGCGCGGCCAACGTTTTGTCCAGATCGGAAAACCGCTGATCGACGTGACGAAGAATAAAAGTATCCGACTTGCCGGAAGAGACGTTTTCCGTGATCAGTTCGCTCAGAGCGGTATAAAGGCTCTCTACCGTGGCGGTGAGTTTCACATAGTCGGTTTGTTTTTTCTTCATAACGCGTTCGCCCGCGTCTGCTTCTTTGATTTTTTTGGCAAGTTCTTCTTTCTTGCTCTCGATAACGGGCTTTAAACCGTCGTTTTCGTTGATGATCGAGGCTGATTTGCGGACGGCGACGAGCTGTTCTTTGATACGGTCGCTTTGCTTGAGCTTTTCGCGCAGTTCGTCCGTTTTTTTGCTGTCGGCGTTGAGAAAGGCCAATTCTTTTTCCGTTTCATGCAGTTTTTCCGCGGTTTCCTGCGCTTTTTCTCCCAAAACGACGGCGTCGCGCAGCGCGGCGCAATTCTTTCCGATATCTTCGATCTCTGCGTTGGCCGTTTCGATCTTTTTGGCGATCTCGCCGGCGTCGTAATCGCTTTCCAAAGAAGCAAGCACGTCGTCTTTTTCTTTATAATCGCGCAATTTATCCTTAAAGCGCTCGAAAGCGTTTTCGGTGATCTCTCTGTCGATGTTCAGACCGGCCAGAACGGAGGTAAAATAATCGGCCGTATGTTCAAAAGATTTTTCGTACATTTCTTCGGATTTGGCGGCGAAGAAAGTCGTCCACATCTTTTTGTCCATTCCCAAAGCGGAAGCAAGGTATTCTTTGACGGCGTCTTCGCCCTGCAAAGTTTCGTCCGTGAGGTGCAGAACGGCCGTATTGTTCTCGAAATCGCGAACGAGCAGTCCTTCTCCGCTATTTTCGAAGGAGAGGCTTACGCTTCCGTGCGCCAGGACGGGATCGCCGAAGAAGGCGTACGAAAGTCCGCGCTTGATATAGTCCGCGTCTTTCTTCCTGAACGCCTTTTTGGCGGCAGTAAAATCGAACGAAAGAGCGGGATCGTCGAAAATGCCGTTCACGGACAATTTTTTGATTAACATACGAAGAACCTCCATTCTGTCAGCCCACCGCTTACGCCTTCGACAGGTTTCCGAAAAAAATTTAAGAAATGACTGGCGCAAAGGGCAATTGTGTGCTATACTTGTCAGTATAAAATATTATACACTACAAAAAAGTTGATTGCAATACGCAACCGACATTTTTTCGGGGAAATTATGGGATTTGTAAAAGTAAGCGGAGAATTCGTTCGACAAAGGTATATCCCGATAGACGACGTCTTTATCACGGAGTACCTTCCCGACGCCGATCCGACGGACGTGAAGATCTATTTGTACGGTCTGTCCTGCGCGCTCAAAGGCGAAGGCGAACTATCGTACGTCGCCGGCAAATTGCAACTCACCGAAGAAAGAATACGTTCCGGGTTTAAGTTTTGGGAAAAGAAAGGACTCGTTAAGCTCTCCGCGATAGAGCCGTTTTCGGTAACTTATTTATCCGTTCGGGAACCCGAACCGGCTATTGTTAAACTAAACGCCGAAAAATACAAACCCTTTACGGAAGAAGCGTACCGGATCTATCCGGAAAAGTTTTTGACGCCGAACGTCCTCAATATGTATATGGAACTGATGGAGTCTGAAAAGATCGAGATCAACGCCATGTTGCTTATCATGCAGTATTGTAAAGATCTCGGCGGCGGAGAAAAAATGGGCATGAAGCACGTTTGCGACACCGCGAGAGCATGGGCGAAAGAGGGCTTTTTGACCGAAAAAAAGGTTGCCGCGCATATCGCCGATCTTGAGAATAATAACGAAAGCATCCGAAAATTGTTCGAGACGCTCGGCATAAGACGGGTCGCCGATATCGACGACAGACAGATGTATCATAAATGGACGAAGTACGGGTTTACGCTCGACGCCATGCTCGTCGCCGCCCGTTCGCGTAAGAAAAAAGGCGGGATGGAAAAGCTGGATCTTTATATGGAAGAACTGAAAAAGGCCGGCGCGATCACTGCGGCGGACGTCGCTTCTTATACCGAAAACAAAGAGAAGATCCGCGATCTCGCCGTAGAAATATGCAAAATACTCGGCATCTATTACAGCAACGCCGACAGCGTGGTGGAAGTATACGTCATGCCGTGGCTGTCCAAGGGATTCGAGCGCGACGCGCTTCTGCGCCTGGCGCGATACTGTTTTTTACGGAACGTGCATACGCTCGACGTTATGCAAAGCATGGTCGATAAGGTGGCCGCTCTCGGGCTCTTTACGGAAAGCGACATCGACGCTTACGTCGATCGCCAGGTCAAGATCGACGAGAAGATTCGCGCCGTTTACGACGCTTGCGGTTATGCCGGCGCCGTGACGAACAGAGACAGAGAAAGTTATAAAAATTGGATCGAATGGGGCTTCGACGAGGAGACGATACTGGCCGTCGCCGATCGCCACTGCGGCGCGGCGTTCCCGTTGCAACTGGTCAGTCGTACCCTCGGATCAATGCGTGCGAGCAAGATATTCAAGAAAGAAGACGTCCTCGCGGCAATGAAGCAACCGGATAAAAAACCGTCGAATTCGGATGATTATATGCAACATCATTTTTCGGAAGAAAAGCTCAAAAGCGCGCTTATCAATTTTGACGATTGGGGTGACGAATAATGAATATCAGAGAAAAAACGTACGCTGTGATCCGTGCCGATTCGGCGCAAAAAAGAGAAGAAAGAGAAAACCTTATCGCCCGTCTTCGCGAGGACGAAAGATTTGACGGTCTACTTCGGAGCGCGAACAGTCTGCGGTGGGATCGCCTTTTGAAAAAGGGCGAAGAAAGAGAGAAAGCGGAGACGCTTCTTGATAAAGCGGAGAAGGATATAAAAGATTATCTTTCTGCAAAAGGATATACCGAAGATATACTTTCGGATACCGCAACGTGCGAGTTATGTAACGACACCGGCGTTTACGAAGGAAAAATGTGCGAGTGCGCCAAGCGCGTTTTCGTACGCTTGAGCGAGCGAAGGAGCCCTCTTCTTGCCGGCATCCCGGATGCTTTAGATCAAGTGGATTATTCCGCCTATAAGGGCAACGAAAGGACGTATCGAAAATATGCGTCTTTCTTGAAAAAAACGCTTGTAGACGGAGACCTTTCTTTTGCCGTTATCAGCGGAAAAACAGGAACCGCAAAAACATATCTCGGATGCGTTTCCGCGCGAGAATATATGAAAAAAGGCAAAGACGTTTTGGCGCTTAACGCCCTGCAACTCAATCAAAAATTTTTAGCCTATCATTGCGCTTTTCTGGAGTCGAAACAGGAATTGTGGGACGAACTTTCTCAACCCGATCTGCTGTATATCGACGACCTCGGCGTGGAGCCGATCCTCAATAACGTGACTGTTACCTACCTGTACGCTTTGCTTGTGGACAGGATGGATAAAAAGACCGTCATTACGACCAATCTCGACGTTATGAAGATGGAAGAGAGGTACGGCGAGCGTATTTTGAGCCGCCTGCTCGATAAGCGTAAGGGCGCGATGATGACGTTCGAGGGAGAAGACCTTCGTTTTTAACGATAACGAGCTTTTCGGAGGATAAAATATAATGAACGAATATACCGCCGTGTTCTGGGATTGGAACGGCACTTTGATCGACGATCTCGATTATAATATCGACTGCATCAATCGTATCATCGGAAAAATGGGGCGTAAACCCATCGACAGAAAAGAGTACTACGACGCGTTCGGCTTTCCCGTCGTTAATTTTTATAAGAAACTCGGTTTTGATTTCGACAAAGAAAGCTACGTTAAAGTTGCCGACGAATACATCGCCGCGTATAACGCGCAAGCGGACGACGTTCCTCTTCGAAAGGGAGTCAGAGAAGCGCTTGCCGTATATGCCGACAAAGGACTGAAACAATATATCTTGACAGCCAGCGAAAAAAAGATCGTCGAGCACGGTCTCGCCTGCCGTGGCCTCGATAAATACTTTACCGAAGTGCTCGGCCTCGATAACTTTTTGGCGGGCGGAAAAGTGGAAGTGGCGAAGAAATACCTTTCCGAACATCCGCAGCAAGGCAAGTGCGTCATGATCGGCGATACCTTGCACGATCTGGAGACGGCTTCGGAATTGGGAATGGATTGCGTTCTTTTAAAGGGCGGACATACGGCGGAAGAAAAATTGCTTGATTCCGGAGCGCCCGTCGTAGACCATCCCAACGATACTTACCGCTACGTACTGCCCACGGGACGCGGATATCAGAAGACGGCCGTCGACCTGTCCTTCGTTTCCAAGTACAAGTCCTTTTACGACGATTTGAAGAACACCAATAAAACGGAAGACTGGTAAAGTCTATTCCCGAATGAAATCGAGGACGTCGGCGGAAGTCCTTTCGCCTTCGTCGTACAAAAAGATATGACCCGATCCCTCGTACGTAATAAGTTTTGCGCGAGGGATCTTTTTTAACATTTCGGCCGATTGATAATACGGCATTGTTTTATCTTCGGTTCCCCAAATTATCAAAACAGGAATCCCTTTCTTTGCAACGCCGTCATATCCGCGCGCAGATGATTCAAAGTCCGAAAGAGTGTGACGGAGAGAAGAAAGGGTACAGCGCCGCAGTCCTTTGAACTGCGCGTAATAGGAATATTTTTTTCGATATTCTTCTTGCGCGGCGACGCCGCTTTTCAACATTTCGGCGGCGCAGGCTCGTTCCTGACGATGCTTTGCGAGAGCGAACAAAAACTCGCCGAGTCCCTTGACTCGGGCAAGGCGTATGATGAAGGGAACGCGGTATCGCATGCCGGCCGGGGCCAGCAATACGAGCTTTTTTATCGGCGGGTCGAACAAAGAAACGTAGGTCGTCGTCACGATGCCGCCCATGGAGGTGCCGACGAGTACGAATTCTTTACCCGGGATGGTCGCCGAAACGAAATCGCGCAGTTGTTCGGCTAAAAATCGAGCGGTGTACTTCGCGCGGACGCGGTCGGACAGTCCGCGACCGTACAGGTCGTAGCGCAGCACGTGATAACCTTCTTTGACAAGAGCTTCCGCGATCTTATCGTAAATAAAAAGCGGGGTCGCATAGCCGTGTACGAGGACAACGTAATTTTCGCCCTCGCCTTCTTCTTTGTAGTGTGTGACGCCGGAAGGAAGGGTGATGAATTTTCCGTCCGTAACGGACTTGCGCACTTCTTCGGTCAGTTCCGATGATTCCGGTTTATAATACGTTTTCATTCCCCGTCCTTCAGATCGCTCGATTTCAGCCCGATGGGCGCGGCGTCTTCCAAATAAGTGATAAGTTTGTTAGGTTCGTCCGTAGAGAAGTATAGTTTTTTACAGGTCTCCCGTACGAAATTCTTGTCGATGGCAACGTTCAGCATGGTCAGTAACTCGTCATAAAAACCCACTAAGTTAAATATAACGATGGGCTTTTCGTGTCGTCCGAGCTGCTTATTGGTCAGCACTTCGAAAAATTCGTCGTACGTGCCGATCCCTCCCGGCGCGATAATATACGCTTCGGCCATATCTTCCATGATCTGTTTTCTTTCGTTCATCGTTTCGGTCTCGATCAGGCGAGTGCATTTTTTGTACGCCGCTTCCAGTTTTTCCGTTTCGAAAAACTTCGGGATCACGCCGCAGATATCGGCTCCGCCTTTCCGGAAACCGCGCGCCGCCGCTCCCATTACGCCGTTCGCGCCGCCGCCGAAGACCAGGGTGTGTCCGCGCTTGGCCAATTCTTCGCACAGTTCTTCCGTTTTTTCGATATAGATCCGGTCGATCTTATCCGTCGCCGAACCGAATAGGCATATTCTCATAAAAGTGCTCCTTGTTTGTTTGTGATTATACAGTACGACGAAAAATCTGTCAATATTCTACGTTTTCCGGAATCCGTATGGTTTTTATTATCCGAAAAGCGTTTTCTTATACTTTTTCGCTCTCTTTGGCAGCCCTTAAATATATCTTATTATTTATTTTTCTTTTCGGACGGGTATTGACATACGCGCACGTATAGCGTATAATATACGTAGCGAAAAAGGGGTGGAGTCTGCCCTTTTCGCGAAATAATCGGTTCGCCCGAGGCTATATAGGGCGAAAACGGAGTACGAAAATGAAGAAAAACTATCTCAAATTCGGCATTTTGATACTATGCGTCGTTTTGGCGCTGTGTATCGTCGCATGTTCCGATCGACAGCAAGAGGAAGAAAACGGAGAGACGGAAAAGGGAGGACCCGGCGTCAATTTGATCGATTCGGAAGATATCAAAAAAAAGGAAGACTTCTTCTCGCGTATCGAAAATGCCTTGAGTTATCTCGATACAGATAAGCACGTTTCGATCAATCCCTATTGGCTGTGCATCAATACCGTTATCGACTTCAGATTCCGCAACTACGATAAACTTTTCGACGGGACGTACTCCACCGATCCGAAAACGTTCGTCTACTACAGATTGTCCATCCTTGCCGATATAGCCTTGGTAAACGATGAAAAAGCCGCTCAAGCGGGAAAAATACCCAATGCCAACAGCAGAATGCTGATCGAACTTCGTGACGTCAACCGAAGCGTTACGGCGCTCGGATTGTACTATTACGGCTCTACCACTTATCTCGATATCGGCGGTAAAAAGTATTATATCGATCAATTGAACCTCTCTTCCTTGGGCGTAGCGATCGTGCGCGCGCTCAAGTTGGGCACGAAAGACGAGACGGATATCGTCTCTCTGGTCGGTAACTTTTTACACGCGTCCGCTCCCGACGATATACAGCTTAACGGTTCGCCAATCGGGCCTCTCCTCGATATGATATGGGAAGCGGTGCTTTTTGAAACGGTTTATCGCATTGAATACAGTACGGAAACCGTTGAATACGACGTGCTGAAAGAAGGCGTGACGGTAAAAGAGTCTCAACCGAAATACCAATATGCCAAAGAGTTCTTCAAGGCGAACAAGTTGTTGGATATGCTTTGCGATCCGGAGCACCCCGGCGTCCTTAATCTTATGAACCTTGTTGAGTTCACAATATCCTGGGAAGCGTTCGGCCTGCCCAATTTGGACCAATTTTTGGAAGATACCATCGGATTCAGTCTGCGGACGATCTTTACGAAGGATTGGCCGAAGATGAACGTTCCTTTTTATGCCATCAACGAATGGAAAGAGGTGGTTGATAAGGACGGATCTCTTACGCACGCGTATGTGTTCAACGGATTCGGTATCGACGTCGAGTCCGAGACGGGCGAGTACGACGTGCAGATCAGGACGGTGCCTTTCCGTTTCGGCCTGAGCGAAAAGGACGACGTCGGTATCAACATGGCAAGTTATAACTTCGGTAACGGAAAAGGATCCACCTACAGCAAAGGCAGCCTTTCCAATCTGGAAGCGAACTTTAAGCTCGCCGTCGATTCGCCCGAAGGAGATACCCTTCGCGTCAAAGACGTCCTCGGGAATATGGTCTCTCTCGGCGGACTGGAAGAAACGCCTATCGTGATCGACGAAGCGACGTCTTATACGTTCGACGTTAAAGCGGCTTTTTCCATAGATTTGTTCGACAACGCCAATAACTATATTCAGCTCACTTACCGCTATAACGGCAAAGAGGTATTGTCCCTCTATCTTGTGCCCGACCTCGCGTTTACGCCGATCGGGAACGGCGAGACTTATATCTACAATACGATATTCCTTAACTGTTCGCGATTAAAGAGCGGAGGACAGACGTTCTTCCCCAATACGAAATTGGGTAACGTCAATTTGACTAAACTGGTATCGGAGGGGCTGGGCGAAGACGCCATGCAGTATCTGGATCCGAGGGTGGATATATCTTCGTCCTTCTTGCAGGAATTGACGCTCGCAAGGAACGCCGCCAAAGAAACGCCCATAGAACCGACCGGTCTGGACGCAAAATCGTTGATCGGTCTTTTGATCACCCGAAATGCGGACGATACCGGTTACGAATACATAACGCTCCCGACTAAGTCGAACAGGATCCTTTCCGTACATTTCGATAACTTCGGCATCAACAAGATCATTTCTATGATCATGCCGGGTCTGAGCTTGGTCGAGGACGGAGACGAGCGCTATTTTAAGGGCGGAGTCGGACTGAAAGGTATCGAATTGACCGTCGATTTTTCTCGCCCGTTCGACTCTATTACTTTACGCGTGGACGTCACGGACAGAACGTCCCTTTCGGCCGGTATCGGCTCTCGCAATCCGGACGGCACGTACAACACCGGTATTTCTTATTTGAAGATGCCGTCGTTCGATATGACGGCCGTCGGACTGGATCAAGAATTGCAGCCGGTGGCGGATGCCGGATCGCAAAGGACGGCTTATCTCGACTTGCACAGATCACTCGAATACATGGCCACCGTCAAGGGTTCCGTCAAGTTGGGATCCGAGTCGAACACCACCGTCAACCTCGACGCGTTGGTGGCGATGATCACAAAAGACTTTTTGGCGTCTTTCGAGATCGAACAGGGAAGTCAGATGAATATCGGGTACGAGTTGAAACTGGGCTTTGCGCTCACCAATATGCGTACCACAACGCTTATTCTCGACCTTTCTTTCCTCGATGAAAACGACGAGCCTATTTATCTCGATGCGCCGTTCCTGCGTCTGTATTACGAGGGCGGCGAAGACACGCTTTACATCAACACGCAGGTATCGGCGGAATTCGACCTTGTAGAACAACTGCACAGACAGATGTCTCTTACCAAGATACTGACCGGCAGTATCCCCAAATTCGCTATCAGAGATTTAGGTATCGCCGACACTTTGGCGGGTATGAACGTCTCTATCAACGATCTGTACGATACCATCGGCGTGGCGCATTCCGCCGCGGTCCATTTCGGTAACGGCACTCTGAACGCGGCCGGAGACGGAGAAGACGTCGAAGTCGAAGTTCAAAACGAAAACAACGCATTTTCGCTGATCGGACAGGCGATGCAATCGATTACCGTCCAAGACGGTATGCTCGGCGTCATCGTCAACGAACAACTGCTTAATATCCTCGGCGGGATCCTCGGTCTCGGTCTTTCTTCCGGACTGCCTCTTGTCAACGGCGATCTCGAATTGCATCTCGGCACCGCTTATTCCAAAACGGAAAAAGGCGAGACGTTCTATCGGATGTCGGACGGCAAAATATATTACGTCTCGGAAGAAGAAGACATCGTTTACGACGCCGACGGTAACGCGACGCAGATCCCCGTCAGTCGTTTAACGCTGAATCCGGACGTAGAGCCCGTATTGCGCGACAGCGGTTTCGTGCACGTTCACTTCGGTTTGGTCGACAGCGGAAAGGGCATTGAAGAATCGTTCTATCTCGATTGGGTTTTGCTCGATACTATCAATATAACGAGAACGAACACGGCAAAACTGTCCATCGGTAAAGGCGAATACGACGATTTTGCTTCTTGGTCGAGCAATCTGAACGTATCGGTCAATCTCGAATTGGAATATACCACGCAAGCCAATAAAGAGATCGTCGACTGGGACATGATCTATTTGCTCATCAACGAGGTCAGCAACACCGACAGTATGAATACCTTCATAAAGGATCTGCTGAAATCGGCCGTTGTAGGCCTTCAAAGTAAGTTGCTGTATACGGACACCGAAAATCAGAATCCGGAAGATACAAAGTATCTTAAGATCGGTCTTGCCGTTCGCGGTTCCGTCAACCTGGCCGATTTCTTCGATAGTCAGGTCGCCATCGTTATCTTTGATAAATCCGTCGAAGACAGTCGCGGCTACGAAGCCAGCGATAAAAAAATATATCAGGTCATTTTCGGCGTCTATATGAAGGACGGGCAGGCCGAACTGGATCTGAGTTACTTCGGTATCAACGTTTTGCGTATTACCGACGTGAAGAATACCTATCAAGGCGTCGTAGCGTCTTTGTGGGACTCTTACGTCAACGCCGTTCAGGCCGATAATATCGCCGTGAGCGATCAATTCAATACCGGCAAAAAATATTTGGACGGCGTTATGAAGCAGGCGATCCTGACCTACTTTATCGATAACCAATACAAGACCTATATCAGCGATCGTACCACCGCCGCGTTCACGACCGACCTTTATAAGTATCTCGTGATGGACGACGGCTATATCTATATCTACGACCGCAGAAAGCTCGCCGAATACTTCGATTTTGCGGACGGCGACAACGAACTGCGGTTGCAAAAGAATTATGCTTATTATCTCGTTTCCGGAAACGTCATCGCCATTTACGAAAAGAACCGCGCTCTGCCGAAAGCGGAGATCGGACCTATCATCCGTGGCGACGGCGCGGTGCGGATCGAAACGCACGAGATGGAACGCAGACGCCTTACCAACAGCTACGGTAACTCCACTTACGTAGAAGAAATTTTCGACGCGTCGCTCAAATCAAGCGCATATAATATTTTCTCCACGTGGCAAAATAAGTACTCCGGCTATTGGCAATCCACTTATACCGCCGCTTCTTCCGATCTCAAGACGTATATGAATCGCGAGTTGCAGGAGACGATCGACGAATTAAAGAACTTTTTGACGAAATATTACGTCTCGAGCGACGCTTATCACGTCGTCCGCGCGAATTTGCCGACGGAAGCCACCGCGTACGTCAGAAGGACCTATCCCGAGTTTGAAAACGCTTCTCCGGCCGAGATCCAGAATTCCGCCGTTTATAAAGCCGTTTTCCAAAGAATGCTCGACGCGGACGTGGAAGAAAACGTCGCGAAGCTGTATAACAACTTCAACAAGAGCCAGTTCTTCTCTCTGTTCGGTTCTTCCGGCGGAACGCTCAGCGAAGATTATTTGCGCGCGGTCACTTGGTATCGGATCTTCAGAGAAGAAGCCGTATCCGCTTCCGCCGTTTATAATGCGGCGCCGGTAAGCATCGGCGAATACGTTGCCGCGGGAGAAAACCGTTATTCGGCCGGACAGGCTTCTAATATCCCGCCTCTGCTTACGGGCAAGGTACCGCTTGTGCTCAAGTACAATCAAAAGAAACTGACCCTCGATCTTATAAGAATAGAATTGAACACCATCTTTGCCGCTATGGGTATGGTCAGTTTGGGCGAGTACGTCCAATTCGACGATTTCTTTACCCGTGTCGATACGACGGACGGTCTGAATCTTGCCGTCGGTATTACCGTATTCGAGACGTACAAATTCCAACTCAGCGTGTTCTCGTTGAACGCCAGCTTGGACGAAAACGCCGATCCGAGTCTCTACGAGATCAGAATGCCGGGCGAAACGGCCGATTCGGACGTGCAGGGCGTTCCGGACGCCGTCAAGCTGGAGGCGGAAGCATACGTCAATATCACCAATATGTTGTCCGCTTATAACAAAACGGGTAAATCGGAATACGGTTTGACCGATTTGTTGAAGCAATTGCTTACTTCTTCTCAATTCAGAAGAGAAGATCTCAGCCGGTATTATCTGAATATTGCCGCCACGTACGGCGATACGACGTCCGACGAAGCTCTTATCAGGATCCGCGCCGCCGCCTTCAAGAGTTTGCGCGACGAAATGACGACGACGATGGAGCAGAAAGAGGAGATGCAAAGACGGTACGATTCCGCATGGGAAGACATCCGCTTGAACACGGCGCCTACTCTTTATCGCGGAGGATCGGAAGGATCGGATAAGCACTATGCTTTGGCATGGGAAAAGTTACTTAACGGCGCCGATCGTATTGCGCTCGACGAACTCGATCTGGAGATACTGGCGCAATTTATGAACGAAATGAACGACAGCCTGCATATCTACGCCGAACTGTGGTTCAATATGAAGAATACCTATTCCAGCACGTTGAAGATCACCGCGACGAGAGAGATCCTCGGTCAGTACGGTCATTTGATCCCGGTCGAAGACGGCACGCCCGAAGCGGCCAATGCGACGGCCGTCGTCGGGAAGGCTATTCCCGCCGGTACCTATTACGAGTTGATAGATTACGGCAACAACGATTTCAAATACGAACTTACTTCCGACAGCAGATTCGTCGCGGACAAGACCTATTATTACCGTGCGGAAGAGGAAATACTCGCCATTATGTACGACGGCAGTGTAAACACCAGCCGTACGCAATTTGCCGGTAAGGTCTACGTTACCACGCCTATCTTCAAGATCGGCAACGTCGTTTTGGAAGACGTTTCGAAAGCGATCACCTCCGTTTACGACTATTTCGGCGAACAATTCCTGACGAAAGTGACCCGTAGCGTCCGTTCGATGTTCGGCATTGAAGAAGATCAAAACAACGCGGCGGTCAACACGCCGGAAGAAGTCCGTAACGCCGCTTTGCAATCGCTGAATGCGGCGCAGGATATGTCCACTTATTTGCAGTTTGTTCTCGAAGAAAACCTGTTCTCGCTCAACGCTTTCAAGTCAACGCTCATTTCTCTCGTTTATTTGCTCACGGGCAGCGATATCTCGAGCTCTATCGAAACGTTGGACTTCGGCGCGTCGGTCGAGCTGACGTACGGCAATACCAGCGGTGAAAACATTAATACCGGTATGGAAGCCGTTATCCGTTTTGCGAACAATCAGGGCGAAGAGATCGTGGGCGACGAGGATGAAACGAAGATCGCTTTGGGCGTCAAGAATATCAACCTGTCTTTCACCAACGATATCACCGTCCCCAAAACGTCGGACGGTAAAGATTACGTATCCGTCAAAGAATTCGCCGAGGTCGGCGTCGCTTGGGGCGGATATACGACCATTCGATTGACCGATCTTGCGAAGACGGTCTTTAACTTCGACTATGCGGTCGATATCTTTACCAACTACTGGTTCGAAGGTCGTGAATTCGATCTCGGGTTCCAAGCGGCCGTTCCGGAAAACGAAGAACTGGATCAAGCCGTTTATCTGGACATTAAAGGTAACGTCAATCTGCAGACCGTTTCCGAACTGAAAAATATCGATATCTATTTGTCTCTCACTTCGGCCGGCAACCGCGAGATATACGAAAAAGATTATCTCAAGAGCCGCCGCGAAACGATGGACACCGTTCTTGCCGAACAAAACTATAACTACAGATCCGCCTGGACGCAATTGAGACAATTGATCTCCAACACCGCGACGGAAGATCCTACGTTTACGTATACCGAAGAATATGAAAGACTCAGAAACGACAACGAATTCGTGGCCGTAATGAACGGAATAGAGAGTTCTTTGCGTTCCGCTTATCCGGATGTATCGGGCGATGAGATCTATAAAAAATACTGGAACGAACTTTACGGTCAATGCGGCGATTTCTATTTGAGCAATATCCTCAGCCTCTACGTCGTTTTGGATGAAAACGGCATCGGACATATCTATCTCGACCTGAAGTTCCTGAAAATGGAACCGCTTGTCATCGACGACGTAAGCCAGGTCATGAAAGCGATCGGACAAGCCTTCGGCGTGAACTGGAAGAAGATGCTTTCCGGCGATAATTCCGGCGCAAGCAATGCGGCAAACGCTTCCGGAACCGAAGTGAGCGGGCCGAGAAACGCGGCGGGAGAAGAAAACGTCGTCGCGTCGCAAATCCTTTTTGCCGTCAATACGCAACTGAAACAGCAATTCCTGTTGGCGTCCGTTACCAGCGCGGCGTTCTATTCCATCATGATCGCCATGGGCGTTGAGAATATCGAAAAGTACTTCGGCGAGATCCCGGACGACTTCGATCCGTCGACGGATACCTATTATATTTATCCGCAGTATTCGCCCACCATTTCTTTCGGATTCGAAGAATGGGACGAAAAGACGGAGAGTTATAAGCTCATCAATCTGAAATTGAAGATGGAGAACTTCTTGACCATTACGCTCGGCGTGGAAAATCCGACCGTGGATATCTCGCGCGGCAGTCAGAAGATCGCCATTCGCGAAAAGATCAAGAATGCCGACGGACAGTACGTGAATTACTACACGCCCATTGATACGGTATGGATCAACAATCCCGAGATCAAACTCAATCTGGAAGGTCAGGTGCTGTTCGACGCCATCGGCGCCGGCGATGCGGAAGAGGGAGAAGAGACGACCGTGAACTTCGGCGATCTGATGCGCGCTCTTATTCGAGACGACTTCCCGATCGATATCCTTTTGGAGACCCTTGATTCTATCGACGCCGATCTTTACTTCACGTTCGAAGTGAAAATCAATATCCTTAAGATCTACGATACCTTAAAGAAACTCGGACAAATGGACGGCAGCGTTAACGGCATCCTCGATCTGCTCGGCGGTATCGGTTTGGAAGCCTATTTCGAGATCGACTCCCGCGAGCATGACGCCAACGGACTGATCGTCGAAAATAACGTCTTGGCCGGCATTTATCTCGTGGAAGAAAAGAACGGTTCTTCCACCTATCTGTCGCTGTACGTGGATCTGTCCCTGTTCCACATCAGCCCGGTCAAGATCACCAATCTGACCCTTACCGGAAAACAGTTCTTCGAGCGGTTGGAGGGCATTTTCTCTCCGAGCAACGCCGCCAACGGTTACGGACCCGTTTCCGACGAAGACCGGAAGATGGATCTGACCTATCTTTATACCGATATGCGCGCCGCCGAAAAGGCAAGGGCGCTCAATGCGGCCGCGCAGAACGCCGGTTCTTCCGTTTACGATATCGATAAAGCGTCCGCCGTAGAAAACTATCTCTCCTTGATGCTCGGTAACGATTACGGCTTAACGGTAACGGCCGTAGCCGAAGTTTTGATCGAAATTCTGGACGAAGTATTCAACGACGACAGAAGTATCAGTCTCCGTGCGTTCAACCAGATGGTTTCGGACACCTTTACGAGCGAGTACCAGTCGATGATCGACGAATACGTCCGCGTAAAAAGAAGCATGGAAGAACTTTTGGAAGAATCCAAATATAACGCGTGGGACAACCTGGTGGAAGGCAGCATCCTTACTTCCGAGATGAAGAAAGAGGCGGAAGCCTTATATGCGAGCGTCGTCGCCGCCAACGTATACAGCGAATTGTCCGAAAACGATCTGAAAGAATTCTGCTGGGACGCCTATTATTGGCTCGTTACCGGCGTTTCTTACGACGAGATCGTAGAAACGTACGGTGGCTATCAACCGGACGGCAACTTGCCGACCAAGGCCGTTTATTTCCTTAACGTGACCGGTTTTAAGAACAAATTGAGCGGTAGCGGAGATTCTTTCGACGGTTATATCGAGCAATGGGAAGACAAGAGGGACGATAACGACGAGATCGAAGATCAGACCGTTCTTCTTGCCGGCGAGTACATGGATTATTACGTTAAGGCAGAGGCCTTTGACGAATACGCCTCGTATATCGAAAAGACGATGGCCATCTTCACGGACGCTTCTCAACGCGCCCGCGCCGATTCGGAAAACATGACCACGACGCAGATCGAAAGTCTTGCGTTTGATTACTTGCGTCAGAATTCGTCTTTGTCCAAAGAGGACAGCGATCACTTTGCTACCGTTCTGAATACCTATCTTGCGCAGTATCCCAACAGCGTACGCGCGGGGAGCGCGGCGTGGACTTCGGTTTATCGCGAATACAGCGGTTATTATTCTACCATCCTGGACGCGATGCGTTACGTCAATACGATCGCCGTCGACGTCTACGAATCTGAAGTAAAGATCTTTAAGCTGACCGATAACAATCGTTATACGACCGCCGATTACTTTGACAATAACTACACCGCGATCTGGAAGACGGTCGCTTGGGAATATATGGAAGTATTCGGTTCCGAGATGGAAAATATTCTTTCCGGGTATCTTTCCAAACTGATGAAAGCGCGTATGCAGAACGCCCGTAACGTCATCAGTATATCCAATATCAAGGTTTACGCCTGGAACAATTATGTCAGAGACGTGAAAAACGTGACGAAGAACGGCGAAGTAAACGGCATTTTGCTCCGCAGAAGTTCTACATATACGCAATCGACGGACAGCGACGGCAATCCCGTCTTTACGGCGCAAAGCGTAACGGACGCGTCCGGAATGTACGTATGGACCGGTCCGGAAAACATAAAGGAAATCGCCGACAGTTGGTATTCTCGCTTGGTCGGACCGGAGGACAGCTACTACAGAAAGGCCGTCTCCGAATTGCCTCAATTATTTGTCGATACCGCCAACGGCGAAGGCGTCCTCGAAGCGGCGCTCCTACACGAAGGCAATATCGTCAGCCTCGACTTAAAGATCGCCAACTTCGATCTCCGTCTGAATTTTGTTAAAGCGGGAATTTCTTTTGCCGAATCGGCCAGTACGCTTTCTCGCGTCAAGTACGGTATCGAAACGGATATGTCCGGTATCAACAAACAAACGGAAGTGATCGTACCGATTGCCGACTACCTTGAAGAAAGAGAAGAAGAACTGAAAGCAAGTAGCGGCAGAGACGCCGGATTTATTGAATTCGACAGTAATTTCGGATATGTGTACGCCGGGTTGGAATTGTATTTCTCGCTGGAAGGCGACGAAGACACCACTTTCGATATGGGCAACCTGATTCAGACCGTCATGAATAACTTCGATCTCGAATTGTCCGTCGGAGGATACGGCCTGACCGTCGATATCCTGATCGACATCCTGCAACAGATCAGCAATAGCTATTGTTTGACGGTCGAAGCGCGCGTAAACGTGTTCGACATCATGAGCAGTCTGGAAAAAGGTCTTTCGACTATCGACTTCTCGCTGACGCTCAATCCGCTAAAAAATAACGTTCCCGATCGCAGCGACACCGTATTCCAGATCGTTTTGGGATCTATGGGCGACGGAGATAGCTTCGTGTACGTTGATTTCTCGCGGTTCAATATTCAAAAACTGTATATAAAAGACGCAATCGCGTACGTGCGCGAACTGCTCAGCGCATCTAATCTCGCGCCCGATTTCTTTGATCCGCGTTGCGAGACTTCTCTCTTCGGCGTATTGGAAGACGCCTATCTGTTCTCGGTCGTTTATGATACGAAGACGGCGGAAAACGGTCCCAAAAATGCATCCGCAGCCGGTCTCGAAACGGTAGACCTGCCTATTATGCTCGAAGATCGCGGCATCTCCACTACCATCGGAAGTTTGGCGATCTATACCTTCCTCGATATGCTCAACATGACCGCTCTGCAAGACTTTATGGGAGCGGCCGGAGAATTAAGCATCGACGTGGCCGTATTCAGCTTGCCTGCCGGCTATAAAACGGCAAACGGATTCAAAGACAGCGACCGTGACCTTATTCGCGTCGGATTTTCGTATGACTCTTTGGATGAGAACGGCGTTACGAGCGGTATGGGTATTATGGCGGACTTCTCCGTGCATACCATTCAACTGAGTTTGGATCAAAATCAGTATATCCTCGGCGCAAAGAGCGCGGACAGCCTGGAAAGCGCTCTTGGACTTGCTCGAGACGACAACGGAGAGTTGGTCGATCCGGTAAAGGTCAATCCGGACGGCTCTCCCGTTAAGTTATCCGTTGCCGAGATCGACAAGACGTTACCCAATATCGTCTTCAGGACCACCGTTTACATTCGGATGGACGCTCACCGGGTAGACGGAGCGGAACTCAATCGTTCTCCGATCTCCGACTTCCTGAATAAGATCAACGACGGGCTGGCATCCATTCTCGGTAGCCTTATGCTATACGTTACGGACGATCAGGCCGTTACGTTCGCTCTCGATATCGCCGCCGATATCGAATTGGGCACCGGCGAAGATAACGATTATTTATCGCATATTATCGAAGGTTCTATCATTCGGATCAATTTACGCGTTTGGCATACCGTTGGTTCTACGACCGAAGAACAACAGAAGGTCTGGGCTACCATCACGTATCAGAATGGGCATTTGTATATAGACGCCACGCCGCTGCATATCAATAAATTGGTGTTGCGCGATGCGTCCGATCTTGTTTTCCCCGATAACGAGGAGACAAGAAACGCTTGGACGAATATCGGCGAAGAAGTCAAGAACGCGGCGGGCGGAGCGCGCGTAGGCATCGAAGCCGGCGTCAACTGGAAAAGGACCGGTCTGTACGCCGTGGCGCAAAAGAGCGCCATTGCCGCTCTCTTGAATATCTTCGGGCTGGGCGGCTTCGATATTTTCAACGAGATCGGATTGGAGATGTATATCGAAGCCAATACCTTCCGGGACGAGCTCGACGATAATTACGACCCGTTCAACGTAGGCAATGCCGAAGTCCTCAGTTTTGCGGTCGGT
>JAEEGL013647314.1_pt1 | contig 21139 bp, 16 predicted proteins | sample 9134231 | NCBI WGS metagenome assembly JAEEGL01 (sample SAMN16246548, study PRJNA631951) | gut metagenome | biome: gut microbiome; feature: rumen; material: fiber-attached | host: Bos | place: Iran: Karaj | collected 2018-10 | reverse complement strand
TAACCTTAACTTGCTCGCGGACGCTCGCCAACATTCTTCATTACAGAAATAAGCAGAAAAAACAGAAAAAAACAGAAACTTTTGCCTGCGGCAAGCTGACCGCTGACGCTAAAAATCCAAATTAAACCTTAACGATAACGATAACCTTAACGATAACGCTAACCTTAACCTTAACTTGGCTCGCGGACGCTCGCCAACATTCTTCATTACAGAAATAAACAGAAAAAAACAGAAATTGCTTGCCTACGGCAACCTTAACCTTAACATTAACATTAACCTTAACCCTTAACTTTAACAGGCATGAGACAACAAAAACCAACTCACAACAAAAAAACTGACTCTCAAAAAAAGGAGTCAGTCTTTGTTATAATAGGCCTTCTAGGCCTAATAACCTATCGCGGTTTAGATCCACTCGCTCAGCTTCGCCACCATATTGGCGGCGCCGTCGAAGATCTCGCTGATATGTGTGGCCACCATATAGGCGGGGGTGGTGAGAATGCGGTGCTCTTCGTCGACACAAACATCGGTAGGACCACAGTCAACCATGTTGCAGCCAAAGCCCTTTGCCACCTGCGATGCGGCATTGTCGACAGCTCCAAGAGTGATGCTGACACCATATTTGCCCAGCACCTTGGCAACCACGGTGGGAGCTATGCACATTGCCAGGATGGGCTTCTTGGCACGAAAAGTCTCAATAATAGCGTCGGTAACGCCATCTATGACCGTCATCCGTGGGCCATCGAAAGCGAAGGTGCTGAGATTGCGTGCCGCACCCATGCCGCCGGGAAACGCCAAAGCGTCGTAATCGGACGCATGGTAGTCGCTGATGGGCTTGATGTTGCCGCGAGCTATGCGGGCGCTCTCGACAAAGATGTCGCGCTGCTCCATATCGACGACCTCGCCTTCCTCCTCCTCGTCGACAACATCGACATGGGGAACGACCTCGAAAAGTCCCTCGGGAGCAAAACATTGATACTGCCACCCCTGGCGGTCGATGGCCAGCAAGAGGCCCAACGACTCTTGCAACTCGCTGCCATCGCGATTGCCACATCCTGAAAGTATTACTGCTATCTTTTTCATACCATTACTTTTTCTTGATGATGAGAGACAGCAACCACAACAACAGGACGGCGCCGATAGTGGATGTCACAAGGCTGCCAACGAAGGTGTCGCCCCAGTCGATGCTGAGCCATGACAACACTTTGCCGCCGATGAAGCCGCCAATGACACCGACAATCAAATTAAGAAGAAAGCCGAATCCGGAACCTTTCATGATTTTGCCAGCCAAAAAGCCAGCGAGAACTCCAATAATAAGACTAACTATAGTATTCATCTCTTATTTGTTTTTTTGTACGACAATATGAAAAAACAGCGACGTGACGAGGTCTGATCTAAACTCTCCCCCACACGTCGCTGTTTGTTATATCAGTAGATATTATTTGCTGGCGTTGTATTCGTCAACAGATTGTTTGATGAGCTGAAATGTAGCCTCGATATCGTTGTCGAGACCCATGCTGAAGCGGATGAGGCCTTCGCTCATGCCCATCTCCTTCTGGATGTCCTCGGGAACCTCGCTAGAGGTCGACTTGCCTGAGTTGGAGAAGAGAGTCTTGAAGTAGCCAAGGGAGACAGCGAGGTAGCCAACGCCCTTATTCTGCATGATTTCCATAATCTTGCTGGCAGCTTCGGCAGTACCCATGTCGATGCTGATCATGCCGCCGTAGCCGTAGCCTTCGTTCTTCATGCTGTTGAAGAGCTCGTAGTCGGGATGCTCGGGCAAACCGGGATAGTTGTACTTGAATCCAACCTCTTTGAAACGTTTGGCAAGATACATAGCGTTCTCGCCATGTTTCTTCATGCGGATGTGGAGAGTATGGAGGTTCTTGTTGATGGAGGCGCTACGCATAGGATCCAAAACAGGGCCGAGGAGCATGCAAGTACCATTGTTGACATCGATAAGGCTGTTGATATAGTCAGCGCTACCGCAGATGGCGCCTGCGACGCAGTCGTTGGTGCCATTGATATATTTGGTCATAGAGTAAACCGTGATGTCAGCACCGAGACGGCAAGGGCTGAAAATCATAGGAGTGAAGGTGTTGTCGACGATGAGTTTGGCACCAGCGGCATGAGCCATCTTGCTAAGCTCGGGAATGTTGGCGATGCGGAGCAAGGGGTTGTTCATGGTTTCGGTGTATACGACCTTGGTGTTGGGGTGCTCGGCGAGGGCTTTCTTGACAGCGTCGAGGTTCTGCATGTTGACGAAGGTGGCAGTGACGTTGAATTTCTTGAGGTAGTTGGCCATGAAAGCGAAAGTGCCGCCGTAGGTGGTCATGCTGGCCACGATATGGTCGCCGGCGTTGACTTCGTGCAGCAAAGCGCTGGTGATGGCAGCCAAGCCAGAGCCAGTAACCCATGCCATATCGGTGCCTTCCATAGCGGCCAGGCGCTGGCAGAGGGCGAGGTTGGAGGGATTCCAATGACGGCTGTAGAGGAAATAACCCTCTGTTTCGCCATGGAAAGTCTCGGTCATAAGATGAGCCTCGGGGAATGTGAATGTGGCGCTGTCGCATATTGCGGGGTTAACACCACGGTTGGCATCGCGTCCGTCGATGCGCTGAATTGCTGTTGCGGGATCAAATTTCTGCATAATAATTTATTTTACATTAATTTATAACAAAATCAAGTACCTTTTCGACGATGGAAAGGTTTTGCAAAAATAAGAAAAAAAGAGGAATACATTATAAAAAAGCGAAACAAAATGATGGCGTGATGAAATGGGATGTGAAATACAGACATTAACCCCAACGACCCATTGGGGTGATTGTGCGACAAAAAAAAAGCACAAAGAGAAAACCGACAGACGGCAAGAGCACAGGAGGAGAAAAAGGCACAAAAACAAGTGCGGGCCTCCCCACGAAGGGGAAGCCCGCACCCAATAGAGTTAAAACCAAGGCGCGAGAGAATGCCCACGCCTTAGTGTGTGTTAGCGTACAATCACGACACGTTTAGTACCGACGCCGACGACCTTGACAATGTAAAGTCCCGTAGCGGGAGCATTGTAGCTTTCGGTCATGTTGGCAGTAGCTGTGTGGTGCAGCATACGACCGTTGACATCGAATACATAAACTTCGCGACCTTCGGCGCCCTGGAGCATGATGATGCCTTCCTTGCCATAGACGTTGAAGTCGACAGCGGTAGCATCCTCAATACCGGTATTTCTCTCGAAGAAGGCTTCGAGGGTAACGTCGGAGGTGACGGTGAATGTTATGGTAGCAGTGGTTTCACCATTGCTCCATCTTGCAAAGTGGTAACCATCGTTGGGGATAGCGGTGAGAGTGACCTCGGTGCCTTCGGCAACAGCCTCGGTGGGGATACCCTCAACAGTACCCATAGATGAGTTGTAGTTGACGGTGACATTGTAGTAGTTGACACCTCCAACAGGAGCGAAAACAACCTTGATGTCGATGGTAACGCCAATGTATTCCTCGTCGACGACGAAAGTATCGAGCATAGGCTCATCCTCGAAATCCTCGGCATAGAGTGTGTCGACCTCTTCACCATAAACAGGATGGCTAAATGAGACATATGCCATAGAGATGTAGTAACCATCGTTAGGTATGGCACCGATAACGGCGGTGTCGCCAAGGGCATAGTAGTGAGTGCCAACAGAAGGCATAACAGTACCCCAAGCAGGGTTGTTGCAAGCCGTGATGACAGTCAAGCTGTCGTGAATTTCGACGGTGCCGCCAGCGAAGTTGGCGGTAACGTTCCAAACATAGTCGCCGTCGCCTTCACCAACTGTCCAACCATCGAAGAGGTCGAATACATCTTCGACAGCATAATTGACAGTGGTATCCATAAGTGTTTCACCTTCGCTGGTGACCATAATGCTCCAACCTTCGAGGTGGTAACCCTCATTGGGAACAGCGACAACGCTAGCTTGCTGGCCAGTGATGAAGTAGTGGACACCAGGAGCGGGGATGGTAGTACCCATGGTAGCATCGTTGACAGCAACGGTGACCTGCATGCTATCGATAGTTGCAGTGGCATCGCCAAAGACGGCCTGGAGAGTGATGTCGGTAGAAGCCAGGAAGGTATAAGGATTATCTGCCATAACAGCGCCCATAGAGCTGATCCAATACAGGAACTGATAGCCAGTGGCAGGAGTAGCGGTTACAGTCACAGAGTCACCAATGTTGTAGACACCGCCGCCGGCGACGCTACCGTACATTGGGTTGTTCTGGGTAAGAGTAACGGTGATCTGGTTGGCACCAGCGGCCTCGCGGAGCTGGAAGTTGTCGATAGCGATACGATACATATCGGTGCAGTTCCAGTGACGGAAAGCGAGGTAGATGGTTTGGCCGGCGTAGGTGCTGAGGTCAACAACAGGCACATGTCCGGCATCTGTCAGCGTCCATTCCTGAAGCAGAGTGAAGGCTGTGGTGTCGGCTGTGGTGGTAGAGACATAGAGGCCATAATGTTCGGCAGGATAAAGGACATCCTGAGGATCGGCGTTCCAAGTAACCTCGTAGTTGGTGTTGGCGGCGAGCTGGAACTGAGGAGTGATCAGCCAGTTGTCGGGGGTAAGGGCACCAACGTAGTTCTCATACGAAGCTGAGTGGACAGCGCCAGAAATCAGGCTCCAGTTGTAGCCGTCGCCATCGGCATCGATAGTGTCCCAGCAAGCGGGAGCGGCAGCGAAGTCCTGAACATAGGGGAATGTGGAGATAACGCCACAAGAGGTAGCGGCAGTTACGACAGCCATTGCCGAGGTGTCGGAACCAGTGCATATTGTCTGAACACCGAAGGTGTAGTTGGTCGAAGCGTTGAGGCCGGTGAAGGTGTAAGTGTTGGTGGTCATGCTGGCGACATAGGTGTTGCCATTGTAGACATCGTAGCTTACGCCGTTGCCTGTCCAGCTGATGGTGACGCTATTCTCAGTAGCGTTGTCGACTGTGATAACAGCGGGCGAGCAAGAGGGGCATGGGCTTGCGATGGTGTGGAACACGGTGCCATCGGTGAGAGCTGTAGCGTCGTTGCAAGTGTAGGATACGATACCCTGGGTCTTAATCTCGAAGGAGACCTCGTCGGGATAGTTGCCAGAAACCCACTGGAAACTTACGGGGAAGTCGCCACAGACAGAGACCTGCTCGGAGAGGAGGCTCTCGCCGGTGCCAAGGGTGAAGGTGTGGATTACAGCACCATTCTGGATGAGGTTGATGGCATTGCCATTCCAACCGTCGCCATAGGAGTCGGTACCATTGATTTCGACGAAGCAGGAGGTGCCGCCGCAACCGGTAGTAGCGGTGATGGCAACAGTGTCGCTATTGTCGCTGCCGCAGTTGGCAACAACGCCGAAAGTATAGGTTGTGCTGGGGGTAAGGCCGGTGATTTCGTAGCTGGTGGTAGCGATACCAGTAGCCACGACCGAACCTGTTTCACCAACGATAGTGTAGGAAGCTGCATCGCCTGTCCAGCTCAAGAAGACGCTGGTACCGGTAACGCTGTCGACGGCCAAGTTGACAACAGGAACGCAGTTGGGAGCGTCCTCGATGACAATGCTGTCGATGGCAACACCATAACCATAACCATCGAGCATTTCGAAGGCAACCTGGTAGACGGTGCCGGGGATGATTACGTTGTCGACTGTCCAAGTGGTGATGTTATTGTCGTAATAGGCAACCTGCTGCCATTGGCTGTTGGCGTCGGTGCGATAGTAGACATAGAGCTCGTCTTGGTCGCCGGACCATGAACGCTGGATGTGAGCGAAAGTGAGGCTTACACCATTGGTGACATTGTCGAGTACAGGAGAGATAAGCTTGGTGGCATTGCCAGTAGAGCTGTGATTAATGACGGCATTGAGAGAGCCTTCATAAGAGCCAGTAGAAGTGCTGTAGTCGCCAGTGGCGAAAATCCAGCTGCCAGGACCATCGGTTGTCCAGCAGTTGCGGGTGGCGCTGGTAGCCTCAAAGCCTTCGGTGAAAGGCAGAGCCACAGCGGAGCAAGCAGTGTTGAAGGTGATGGTGACGATGTCGCTCTCAGAGCTACCGCAGTCGGAGGAGATACCAAAGGTGTATTGAGTCATAGGATCGAGGGCATAGATGTCGACGGTGGTGTCGTTGGCATACTGATAGACAGAGGTGTCGCTCATGTCGTAGATAGTGTAGCCAGCGGCGTCGCCTTGCCAAGTGAGGGTAGCGCCAGTTGCGGTGATGTTGCTAACGGTGACGTTGGCGGGGACAAAGCAGCTGGGAGCTTCAGTAACGGTGAGGGTATAGTCCTCGGCGATAGCATAGGTGCTGCTGAAGCAAGGATTGGGGGTGCTGGTGGGATTGCTGACATAGCTGTCGAAGTAGCTGTCGGCGCCAGCGATACGCATACGATAGTTGCCCAAAGCCTGTGTTTCGGGGATATTGAAGGTAGCGGTGAGGGTTGTTGGGTTGGTATTCTCGGAGGTGCCGCGATAGACAACCTCGTCGGCGTCGAAGCTCAAACTGTTGTTCCAGTCAACCCAGATGATGGTGCCATAGGTGTAGCCGGTGGCATAGGTGATGTCGACGGTGGCAGTTGTGCCTGCGGGAACTGAGCCGGCCATAGTGGTGTTGTCGATGTAGTAGGGAGCGGCAGCAGGATGGCTGGTGGTGTTGGTCATACCGCCGAAGACAACGCTGGTGATACCGCTGTTGTCAACACTTGTGGGGTTAGGATTGCAGTATCCAATGTGCATGTTGAGAGGGCTGCTCCAGGGGCTATAGTCGCTGCCACAAATGGCGCGGACAACAATCTGATAGTCGTTGTCGATGGCGAGGCCGGTGATAGAAGCAGTAGTGTCGTCGACGGTAACGCTGACGGTAGTAATGGCGACGTCGTTCTGACGAACCTCAACCTCGTAGGCAGAGGCGCCAGTGCCATTCCAATGGATGTCGGCGCTGTTGGCACTTTGGGCATCGAGAACAATGCCAGAGACAGGCAAGCATGAGGGAGCCTCGTCGATAGTGACATCGTCGACAAACCAGTACCAAGCGGTAGAGCCAGCGTTGTGACGCATAGCCATACGAGCACCAGCGGGAGCGCCGGCGAAGGTTACCGATTTCTGGTCGATGGCGGTGAATTCGTTGTAGGCGTAGTTGGCAAGCTCAACAAAAGAGGTGGCGTCGTTGACATCGGTCATATAACCAACCGAGAAGGTGCCGCAGCTGCTGTTGGTGAAGCTTTCGGGACGTGTCCAGAAGGTCAACTGGAGAGTGCTGATCTCGTCGACGGTGGCAGGCAGAGCGATGAGGTTGCTTGTCGAGCCGTTGAACTTGAGAGAATAGGAACCGCTATGAGCATAGGTGGTGCTGCTGTAAACAGCTGCGGTGCCGCTGCCGACTTTTGTCCAGCAATAGGGAGTGCCGCTGGTTTGATCGTCGAAGTTCCAAGTGTAAGGAGTTGAGAAGCTTTCGCATTCGGTGCGAGCGGCAACAGTCATAACCGTAGCGTCGCCAGCGTTGCAGTTGGCCTGAACGCCAAAGTAATAATTGGTGTTGGCTGCAAGGTTGTCGACGGTATAGGAGGTACCGGTCACGTTGGAAGCGATAACGGTGGTGTTGCCATCGGCGAGGCCGAGAATGGTGTAGGTGGCACCATTGTTGATGGCGTCGTTCCAAGAGAGGGTAACACTATGGGCGGTAGTAGCGCTAACTTCGAGGTTGGAGACCTCGAAGCAAGAAGGCATTTCCTCGAGAGTGACATCGTCGATGTAAAGGTTGCCAGAGCCTCTGAGGACCACCAGAGCCACATAAGAGTTGGTGGAGAGAGAGCTGGTGAGAGGAACGCTATACAAATTGTTGGTGGTTCCCTCGACATGAACAGAGTCGATAAGGGTAGCCGTTGAGATGTCGGCGGGGTTGCTCAAGGTGTAGACATAGACATTCTTGCTATAAGAAGTCGATGACATAGAAGCCCAGAAGGTAACGCGGTTGGCGTTCATAGGATAGCTGTTGACATCAACCTCGGGGAGGATGAAAGCCATCACCTCAGGATAGGTAGCTGTGGTGCTACCATAGTAGTAGAGTGCACGGCTGCCGCTGTGGGCATAGGTGGTGCTATAGGAATAGGGATAGGTAGTGCCCGATGTAGCCTCGGGGTTGACATAGCGGCTGGAGCACCAAGGCAAAGCCGTGGCAGCGGTAGTGTTGGGGATCTCGTCGGTCTCGAAGCCGCAGGTCCAAGGAAGCGCCATGGCAGCGCAGTTGGTGCGGAAGGAGACGCTTCTCATCGAGCTTTCGCCATCAGCGCCACAATCGGAGACGACACCGAAGGTATAGGCGGTGTTGGGCAGAAGGGTATTGAAGACGAAGAAGGTGTCGGTTGTCATAAAACCGTTAGAATCGGCATTGGCGTATTCATAGACGGTGTAGCCAGGGGCATTGCCGCTCCAGGTGAGAGTGGCGTTGGTGCTGGTGATGTCGCTGACAGCGAGATTGGAGATAGGAAGACAAGCGGGGGCAAAAGTAAGCGCCACATTGTCGATAGCGGCATAGTAGTTGTTGGCGGTACCACCTTGGTAGCAGAAAGCCAGACGGGCGTTGCCTGTTACGGTACCGGCGGGAATAATAACTTCAGCAAGGGTTTTGGCGGTGATACGCTCAAGAGTTTGGATGGCCACAAAAGAAGAGGCATCGGTAGGATCGCTCATGACGCCGACGATGAGAGTGCCATTGCTAGCTGATGTGCCCTCGTTGCGATATTGGAACGAGAGTTGCCAAGTAGCTGTCTGAGCGCCCACATCGGGGAGGATGGCATAGAGCGGAGTGGAGCTGCTGCTCTTGAAGAAGAGGCAGTTGCCACTAACAGCATAAGAGGTTGTCGACGTCAGGAACACCTGAGGATAGGTGGTTGTCGACGTGCTCATGTTAATAAAACTCCAACAATCCGGCAGAGTGATGTTGGGGTAGCCGCTAGGCGCCGATGTGCTAGTGGCACTACCCGAATAAGCATCAAAATTCTCTGCGTAAGGAATTGTCAAACCTGAGCAATCGTTTTGCGATTGCGAAGCAAACGGCAGCAACATGACAGCCGCAAGCATCAAAGTTCGTAAAAACTTTTGCATGATGTTTTGAATTTAGTTAATTAATAAATTGTGAGTTAAAAAAATTTCCTGAATAAATATGTGATTAAACGAGGTGCAAAGATACTATAATTTTCCTTATAGTTACTCGGCAAAATTCTAAAAAAAAGTGAAATTTATCTTCCTATAACGAACACAGTGTTGCGTTTGTGCAAGTTGACCTTTTCGCGCTCGACGCGCCAAGAGGAGGCAGAGAGAGTGCGAATGTACTGAGAGGGCAAAGTGAGGTCGCAAGCAACGCAAATCATGGTGTCGGGATGGAGAGTTTCGGAAAGCGACTGCAGCATCTGGTTGTTGCGATAAGGAGCCTCGATAAAGAGCTGTGTTTGACCCTGTTTAAGAGCCAAAGACTCCAAAAACCTTATCGAGGAGGCGCGCTGCTGGCGGTCGACGGGGAGGTAGCCGTTGAAAGCGAAGCTTTGTCCGTTGAGGCCGGAAGCCATGAGAGCCAGCATAAGGGATGAGGGGCCGATGAGGGGGACGACGGTTATGCCGCGCCTCTGGGCGATGCGGGTGATCATAGAGCCAGGGTCGGCGACGCAAGGCAAGCCAGCTTCGCTGAGCAAGCCGACATTGGCGCCCTGCTCGACAGGATCGAGGTAGTGAGTGATTTCGTCAGGGCGCGTATGCTCGTTGAGGAGCAAGAACTGAGTGTCGTCGATGGGGTGGGCGAAACCGGCGCGCTTGAGGAAACGGCGAGCCGAACGCAGCTCTTCGACGATAAAAGTGTGGCATGTGTCCAAGAGAGCCTTGTTGGCAGGCGGCAACGACACATCGATGTCGTCGGCGCCGATGGGGACAGGGAATAGTATCAGATGTCCTCTTTCCATACTGATTGGCAGATTGGTGGGGGTTACTTCTTTTCTTGCGCTTGGATGAGCTTGATGTTGGTGACCTCGATTTTGGTGAATTTCTTCTGGACGTCGTCCATCTTCAAGCCATCGACGGGTTTGAACCACGACTGTTTGGCGAAATACTCTTTGAGCTCGGCATTGTTGTATTGGTAGCCGTGGCGGGCGTAGATGGCGTTGCGGGCGAGCGCCAATTCGGCTTTGGACAAAGAGGCCACCTCGGCGCTGGTGAGGACGCGAGTCGAGGCATCGACAAGACGGACGTTGTTGTATGGATTTGCCGTGCCTGTCGATTTGGTGGCCAGAACAGGCAGGGTTGAGGGGGCGATGGTGGTTTGTTCAGAAGCCTTGCGCTGCTCATCGGCTTTTTGTCTCTCCTCGGCTTTCAGACGTTCCTCCTCGGCGCGTTGAGCCTCAGCCTTGCGGCGCTCCTCGAGGGCTTGGCGCTCGGCCTCAAGTTGGGCTTGGCGATCGAGCTGCTGCTGATCGGAGCTGGGTTGATCATCCACCACCGGGTCGGTTTGAACTACCTGATCCTCGTCGAGCTGGGCGATTTTGTCGCTGTCGTCGCTCCAAGGTTTGGCGACACAGAGAATGATGGTGGCGCAGACGGCCACAATAGCGGTGCAAATGACAGCCGTGAGGTTGACGCGACGGGGTTCCTCCTCCTCGATTTCCTCTTGATCCATGAGAGGAGTTGCAGAGACGTTGCTCTTGGTGTCGAGCGACTGGATGATGGCGTCGGCGAAGACCTGGGAGTCGTCGCTGGGGGCGGCTTGGTCGGCGGCGCGGCTTTGACGCTCTATCTCTTCGAGGCGGCGGGAATGCTCCTGCTGTTGCGATTGCTGTTCGTCAAATTGAATTTCTTTCATGAGTTGAAGATTTTTGATGGTGGTTAAAAAAGGCTGTGGGTTCGCTATGAGTTCGCTGTAGGTACTATCAAAGTACTATCGAAGTACTATCGTGAGGGTGGTGGGAAGTTACAATCCTTTGGGGTAGCTGATATAGTATTTGGTGACAGATTTTTCGAGGAAATGACGGTCGAGCTGGTCGCTTGCCTCACCAATGGGGAGGCAACGGCCGTCCTTGAAGAGGACCTTGATTTCGTGGTCGGCAAAGTCGTAGGAGCGGTTGTGCAACTCGCCAGTGCCGACGATATACTCGGCCATCCACTCCTTCCATTTGTCGACAACGGTGCCGGGATAGAGATGGAAGACCTGGGAGAGGTTTTCGTTGACCTTGTCGCGCAAACGCTGAACCATTTCGTCGGGGAAAGGTTTGTCGCTGATTTGGATGGCGACAAGATTTCGGCTGAGCAATCCCGAGCTGAGATAGTCGAGCACCATATCGCGGTGCTTTTCCTTCAGACACATATACAAGTCGTTGTCGTCGAGGCGCATAAAGTCGTCGAAGACGTATGAGTGGTTTCTCATAGTTGACTCAGAGATGGGAATTCGAGAGTGGAAGAAAGAGTCGAAATTGGTGCGGGTGACGAAGTCGGGGCCCATGTGAGCGGCGCGGTGGAAGAAATTGCGCAGCATGATTTCGGCGGCGACAACGGTTTTGTGCATATACACCTGCCAATACATGAGGCGGCGCGAGATGATGAACTGCTCGATGCTGTAGATGCCCTTTTCGTCGACGACAAGCTCGTCGTCTTTGACGTTGAGCATATAGATGATACGGTCGGTGCCGACGATGCCCTCGCGCACGCCAGTGAAGTAGCTGTCGCGGCTGAGGTAGTCGAGCCTGTCCATATCGAGTTGGCTAGAGACGAGCTGGTGGAGGAAATGCTTGGGGTATTGGTTTCGGAAGATGGCGATGGCGGTGTCGAGCTGGCCGTTCAATTGCTTGTTGAGGCGCTCGAGAAAGATGTCGGTGATGGTTTCGTGGTGAACGTGAACGATGGTGTTTTCCAATACGTGTGAGCCAGGTCCGTGCCCAATGTCGTGCATGAGGATGGCCAATTTGGCTCCTTGGCACTCTTGGTCGCTGATGTCGACACCTTTAGCTTTGAGGACATCGAGGGCGCGGCACATAAGGTTGAGGGCGCCCAAGCAATGGCTGAAGCGAGTGTGTACGGCGCCGGGATAAACCAAATCGGCCATACCCAACTGTTTGATTCGGCGGAGACGCTGAAAGAAGGGGTGGTCGATAACGGTCAGAATCAAAGGATCGTCGATTCGGAGAAAGCCGTCGTATACGGGGTCGTTTGTGATTTTGGTTTTAGGCATATACAAGATGTTTACAAGAGGTCGGCAAGGAGGCCTGCGGCGCATGCCACCATCTCGTTGCAAGGGCGCTTGCCCATCTGCAAGAGGCGACCGCAGACGATGTCGCCATTCTCATCGCGAAATTTCTCTATCAAAGCACGGGTGTCGGCGGTATGGCCAGTGAGGCCGCACACCATAGCCGCGCCGCTGACGCAACCGCACACCTCGCGGGTGCCTGCCAAGCCGCGACCGAAGGGAGCGGAGACATTCATGGCCGACTCCTTGTCGATAGGGAGGCGGTCGGCATAAGCCATCACAACCGACTGGCAGCAGTTGCAACCCGAGTGGTGCAACTGGCGAGCAGCGTTCATTCTTTCTTCTTTGGTCATTGTTTTATAGCGATTGTTTAGAATCTAATTTCATATTTTTGAACATCTCCCACATCACTATGGCGGCGGCGCAGCTGACATTGAGCGAGTGTTTGGTGCCAAACTGAGGGATTTCCAGAGAGCCGTCGCAGAGAGGCAGAAGAGAATCCTGGACGCCCTCAATCTCGTTGCCAAAGACGATAGCGATTTTGGAATCAGCGACTTGGATGGCGTCGAGGCCCAGCTTGACGCTGTCGTCGACCTGCTCGACAGCATATATTTTGTACCCCTGGCGCTTCAATTCTTGCAAGCAGGAGGCGGTATCTTCATGATAGGACCATAGGACGCTGTCCTCGGCGCCAAGGGCGGTCTTGTGTATTTCGCGGTGGGGAGGCGTGGAGCAGATGCCGCAAAGAGCAATCCGCTCGACTCGGAAAGCGTCGGCGGTGCGGAACACCGAGCCGATATTGTTTTGGCTTCTGACGTTGTCGAGGACAACAGTCAAGGGCAATTTCTCGCTTGCGCGGAACTCGTCGACCGAAAGACGGTTCATCTCCTGTGTGGTCAGTTTCTTCATGACAGAGAAGTGGCTAAAGGCAAACAAACGGAAGCTGAGATCATCCCACGCTGCCCTCAAGGCTGATGCTGAGCAGTTTCTGAGCCTCGACGGCGAACTCCATGGGAAGTTTCTTCAGCACATCCTTGGCGTAGCCGTTGACGATGAGGCCCACGGCGCTTTCGGGGCTTATGCCACGCTGCTGACAGTAGAAGAGCTGATCCTCGGAAATCTTGGATGTTGTGGCCTCATGCTCAAGAGTTGCCGTGCTGTTGTCGGCCTTGATATAAGGCCATGTGTGGGCGCCACACTTGTCGCCCAGCAAGAGGCTGTCGCATTGGGAGTAGTTGCGGGCATTCTCGGCGTTGCGGCCAATCTGGACAAGGCCGCGGTAGCCATTCTGGCTGTGACCGGCGCTGATGCCCTTGCTCATGATGGTGCTGTGGGTGTTTTTGCCTATGTGAATCATCTTGGTGCCCGTGTCGGCTTGCTGGTAGTTGTTGGTGACAGCAACGCTATAGAACTCGGCCGTAGAGTCGTCGCCCTGCAAAATGCAGCTGGGGTATTTCCAGGTGACGGCGCTGCCCGTCTCGACTTGCGTCCAGCTGATTTTGGAATGTGAGCCTTTGCAGATGCCACGCTTGGTGACGAAATTGTAGATGCCACCCTTGCCATCCTTGTCGCCGGGGTACCAGTTTTGGACGGTGCTGTATTTCACCTCGGCATCCTTCATGGCTATGATTTCGACGATGGCGGCATGGAGCTGGTTCTCGTCGCGTTGCGGAGCCGTGCAGCCTTCCATATAGCTGACATAGGCGCCTTCGTCGGCGACGATGAGAGTGCGCTCGAACTGACCTGTGCCACGGGCGTTGATGCGGAAATAGGAGCTCAGCTCGATGGGGCAACGGACGCCTTTGGGAATGTAGCAGAACGATCCGTCGCTGAAGACGGCGCTGTTGAGAGCGGCAAAGAAGTTGTCGCTGCTGGGAACCACGCTGCCCAGATACTGCTTGACGAGCTCGGGATAGCGCTGCACGGCCTCGCTGATGGGGCAAAAGATGATGCCCTTTTCCTCGAGCATCTTCTGCGAGGTTGTCTTGACCGACACCGAATCCATAATGGCGTCGTAGGCAACGCCGGCGAGAGCCTCGCGCTCACGAAGTGGGATGCCAAGTTTGTCGAAAGTTTCGAGCAACTCGGGGTCGACCTCATCCATACTTTTCAGCTCCTTCTTTTTGGGAGCGGCATAGTAAATAATCTCTTGGTATTTAGGCTTCTCGTAGGTAAGATGAGCCCAGTTGGGTTCCTCCATTGTCTGCCAACGGCGGAAAGCTTTGAGACGGAAATCGAGCAACCACTCAGGTTCCTCTTTTTTCTTGGAAATCAGGCGAACGACATCCTCGTTAAGACCTTTACCAATGGTGTCGGTTTCGATATTTGTGACGAAGCCCCACTTATAGTCTTCGTTGGTAACCTCTTGTATTATATTATTTTTATCTTGATCCATAGTTTAAATGCACCTCCTTAATGGAAGTGCAAAAATACGAAAAAGTTCTTGATTAATTATGCTACGAACAAAAATCATTCCCACCCAGGCAGATAGCAGTTGAAATAATATGATTCGCCGAAATAATATTCATAATCGGACGTCCAATCAACGCCCTTGCCATAAGTGGGATTCTTGCATATTGCATACATACAAGACTCAACACGTTGAATATGACAATCATTTTTAAATTCATCTATCTCTTGTAATTTTAATACTGCATTAATACGATTTATACGCTTTATAAGACCTTTTTTATCATAGAAAACCTGATAATTAGGTATTCCTTTCTCACTTCCCCCAATCACATATACTTTATTATCAATCTGTTTTTTTTCACCTTTATACTCTTTATAGAAACAATTGACTGGTCTTATTCGTTGCATGATTTTTTCTAAAGTCAATTTTCTTCCCCTCGTGTTATTGACATAATAGTACAAAAGGATTGCCAACAAAATAACAATCACCAAAACAAAGAAAAGAATTAGGATTTTGAAAATGACGGAGGTCCATGCTCCGACTTCGACCAAATCATTATAATTCATAAGAATACTTTTTTTAATTAATAAAATGCGATATAGTCGTCCTTTTGAAAATCAACGGCGATAATGAGGATGGTAGGTGCTGATGGTTTCGCGCAGGTATTGATGAGAGAGATGTGTGTAAATCTCGGTGGTGTTGATTTTCTCGTGTCCGAGCATCTCCTGCACGGCGCGGAGGTCGGCACCATTGGTGACAAGCTCGGTGGCGAAACTGTGGCGAAGGCTATGCGGCGATATGTTTTTCTGAATGCCGGCTTTCTTGACAGCCTCTTTGAGGAACATAAAGACGTAATTGCGAGACAGGTGCGTTCCCAACCGATTGATGAAGACATAATTCTCCTCGCCGCTGCGTATACGCTGATGGGAGCGGATAGTTTCGATGTACTGCAGCATGAGGTGCAAGGCGGTTTGATTGATGGGCACCCAACGTTGCTTGTCGCCTTTGCCGGTCACCAACAGGCATTCGTCGTCGGGGTAGATGTTTGAGAGGTGAAGCATGACGAGTTCGGAGACACGAAGGCCGCAACCATACAGGACCTCGACGATAACCCGGTTGCGTTCCTGGTCGGGTTGGCTGAGGTCGAAGGTGGCGATGATGGCGTCGACCTCATCGTTGGTGAGCACGTCGGGCAAATGGCGCGAGCCACGAGGCATCTCGAGAAGGTCGACGGGATTTTCGTCGACAGCATCCTCAAGCAGCATCATGCGATAGAAGGTGCGCAAGCCGCTAACGATGCGGCATTGCGTGGCAAGAGCCACACCCATGTCGTGCAATATGGCCACAAGGCCACGCAAGTCGTCGAGAGAGATCTCTTCGGGGGAACGCTTGTTGTCGATGGCATACTGAGCCAAATGCGACACATCGCGCAAATAGGCGTCGATGGAATTGTCAGACAACTGGCGTTCCAACTTGAGATAGCTGCGGAAATCGCGAATGGCGCGTTTCCACTTAGGGTCATCTATCGACTCGACAATATTCAATTATGTATGAGATATTATTGTTTCAAAAGAGTGAGCAGCTGGATAATGGTGCTGACCGTCTGAGCCTTTTGAGCGATATTGGCGCTGTTGACGCCTTCCAAGCCGGCCGAATTAAGAAGGCTGTTGGTAATGTTGAGAGCCGTACCGGCGTTGATGGTGCCTGCGCTGCCGGTAACCATGCCCGTAGTGAAAGACTTTTTATAGCTGGCGTCTTCCTTGTTTGACCTCAAACCGTTGTAGGCATTGATTACAAGGAGAATGTTGCTAAGGTCGGCGGGGTTGGTGATGGCAAGAGTGCCTGCTTTCTTGCTTTTGTTGAGAGCGAGAAGAGCTTGGGCGCAAGCAGCGCCAGAAGTGGCGGCGGCAGTATTGGAAGCGCCGGAGAGAGATCCGCAAGATGTGGCACCAAACATAGCCACAAACATCATAATGATACCTATTTTTTTCATTTCGAAATGTTTTTTATTATTTTTTATTTCTGTTAGACAATGCAATAAATGATTATTTTGAGGATAAAAACCATAGGCAAATATACATTTTTTTTGAAATATTGGAAAATAAATGTAATTTTGCAAGCGTTTTCGAAGGACAAATGTCCGCCACATCAGCGTATAATTCAAACAAACAAATAATTACAACAAAAAACCTTTTTTATGAACAACATCCTTTTCTCTTTCCCCAAGCCTGAGAACGAACCAGTATTAGGCTATGCTCCCGGCAGCCCTGAACGTAAAAATATTCGTGAGGCTCTCAACTATCTATACAACAAGATGACCGAAATTCCCGCCATAATAGGCGGCAAAGAGGTTCGCACCAAAGATACCGGCACCATAGTAATGCCTACCGAGAACAAGCACGTGCTTGCAAAATACTACAAAGTAGGTGAGAAAGAAGTGAAAATGGCTATCGCCGCAGCCATGAAGGCACATGAGGAATGGGCCAACACACCCTGGATTGAACGCGCCAGCGTAATGCAAAAGATAGCAACCCTGGTGAGCGGCAAATACCGTTGGCTTATCAACGCAGCCACCATGCTCGGCCAAGGCAAAACCACCATGCAGGCAGAAATTGACTCGGCTTGCGAGCTCGTCGACTTCCTGCGCTACAACGCATACTACGCATCGCAGATTTACAGCGACCAACCCTGCAGCGACAAGGGCACACTCAACTATGTGACCTATCGTCCTCTGGAAGGCTTTGTCTTCGCCATCACCCCATTCAACTTCACCTCTATAGCCAGCAACCTTTGCCTGAGCCCAGTGCTGATGGGCAACACCTGCATCTGGAAGCCCTCCACCACGGCTATGCTGAGCAACTATATCCTGATGCAGATATACAAGGAAGCCGGTTTGCCCGACGGCGTTGTCAACTTCCTGCCCGGCAGCGGCGCCCTCATTGGCAAGGTGGCCTTTGCTGACAAGAATCTGGCAGGTGTACACTTCACCGGCGGCACCAAGACCTTCAACGGTTTCTGGAAATCTATCGGCGACAATATCGCCAACTATCGCACTTATCCCAAGATTGTCGGCGAGACAGGCGGCAAGGACTTCATCTTTGTACACAAGAGCGCCAATCCCGCACAAGTGGCCACAGCAATAGTTCGCGGAGCCTTCGAGTTCCAAGGTCAGAAATGCTCGGCAGCAAGCCGCGCCTATGTGCCCAAATCGCTTTGGCCAAAAGTGAAAGAGATTGTCGGCAAGATGATTGACGAAATCAAAGTTGGCGACGTGCGCGACTTCAGCGCCTTTGTCAACGCCGTTATCGACGAGGCCTCGTTTGACAACTGCATGAACTACATTGAACACGCCAAGAAGAGCAAAGACGCCGAAATAGTCTTTGGCGGCACCGGCGACAAGAGCAAAGGATGGTTTATTCAACCCACTGTCATCCTCGCCAAAAAGCCCGACTACAAGTCGATGTGCGAAGAGATCTTTGGACCTATCATCACCATCTTTGTATACGATGACAAAGACTACGAAAAGACCCTGCACCTCTGCGACGAGACATCGCCCTACGCCCTTACCGGAGCCATCTTCGCCAGCGACCGCAAAGCGCTCCAGCTGGGTGCCGACATACTGAAATATGCCGCAGGCAACATCTACTACAACGACAAACCCACAGGCGCTGTGGTGGGACAGCAGCCCTTTGGCGGCGCTCGCGCCAGCGGCACCAACGACAAGGCAGGTTCGTACCTCAACCTTATCCGCTGGACCTCGCCGCAAGCCATCAAGGAGACCTTTGACCCCGCCAGCAACTACAGCTATCCCTTCGTCAGCAACGAGGACAACCCCTACGTTGAAGTAAAAGCAGCAAAAGCAGTTGCAAAAAAAGCGCCAAAGGCTACCGCAAAAAAAGCAGCAACGGTTAAAGCCACCGCCAAAACCGTGAAGGCAAAAGCCACCGTTGCCAAGAAAACAGCAAAGAAGAAATAACCAATAGTTCCTCTTATCAAGGGGCGCCACTTGGAGACAGAACATCTGAGTGGCACCCCTGTTTTTATTTTTGACAATACATTTTTATATATCATCACAAAGAGATTGTTCCATTTATTTTTGACACTAAGACATTGAACAGAAAGATCATTCTTATAGTTGCGCTGGCATTCCTCTCAATAGCGACCAGCAATGCCCAAAACGACACTACCAGCCACTCTCCTACCCCAAAAGGACTTGAGGGAAAACACTGGGGAGCGGGCGTCTTTGGAGGTTTCGCCAACAACAGCCATATCATCAATGTGCTGTATGCCACCGACATGAAATACACTAACGGAGACGGCTACAGCGCAGGCATTTCACTTGCCTATCGCACATCATCGTGGCTCACACTCCATGCCGACATTGCCTTGTTGCAGAAAAACTACCGTTTAGATCGCGACAACCGATTCCTGTCATTTGTATACACAGATGCCACCAACAACTACCTCTCAGTGCCACTGATGGCCGAATTATCGATAGGAAAGGTTTTCCGCGTGTGCGGCATGGTTGGGGGATACATGGGATATTGGCTATCGGGGCACCGACAAGGACAAAGCCTAACAGTCACTTACCTTATCACCAACAATGAAAAGGACACTTTCTTTGACGAAGACTATACCTTCAACGAAGAACGCGACAACCGATTTGATGCCGGAATCATTTTCGGTGGCGCAATACGCTGCGCCATAGCTCACAAGATAGACCTCTCCGCTGAACTGCGCTGGTATTACGGTCTCACCGACATCCAACGCCAATACATGACCAACCTTAACCCTCGCTACAACACCACAAGAGTGATTCAGTTTGGCGTATCGTACTGGCTATAAAAAACGAAACAAATGAAAAAACACAACATATTAAAACTGTCTTTTGTAATTGCTCTTTTGATGGTGTCGTGCCGCAAAGAGCCATTGGACATAGTGAATCCCGACAGACGATTTTGCAACAGCTATACATCTCAGTTTGAGACAGTATGGACAGGCATTGACCAAGGGTATCTCTTTTGGGAACGCGACACAGTTGACTGGGACTCTGTCTATCGCAGAATGCTTCCCATATTCCAAAATTTCGACGCTAAAGGAGGTGCCTCAGACGGCGAGCTTACCGATGCCTACCAAAGCATGGTGAGAGGACTTTTGGATCACCACATGTATGTGCAAATAAAAAATCTAAAAACCGGCAACCCCATCTACGCCAACCCCGCATGGGATGAAGTGCCTATGCGCGACTACTACCACTACACCTACTTCGACAACCAGGTGGCTCTGCTGCCAACGATGGAAGGTGTGTCGGAATACCGAGCCGGCGGCAACTCTTTCCCTTGCTATTTTGCCCTATTCCCGGGAACGGCAGGCAAAAAGATTGCCTATCTGAGGTTCCGCTCATTTGCCGTGACCTCTGTAGTCAACTATTTGTCGGTGGCGGAACTGGCTCCGCTGCGCGCTTTCTACGGCGCCAACATAACCGATGGAGTTACCAACGGATGGGCGGGACGCGACGAGGTTGAGGCCGTGATAATAGATGTTCGCGGCAACGGAGGTGGTAATTTGGCTGACCTGAAACCTGTTGTGGGCAGCTTGGCCAAGAGCGATGTTCACCTAGGATACTCTCGCACAAAAGAGGGTCTTGGGCGCCTCGACTATAGCGCATGGGCACCTTTCATAATCAACACACCCGCCAACCACCTAAACGGAGACAAAAAAGTGGTGGTGCTCACCGATGTCAACTCGGTAAGCTGTTCTGAAATCACGGCTCTCTTTGTCAAAGAAATCCCCAATGGAACTGTGATTGGCGAACGCACCTATGGCGCCACATGCCCACTTATTACGGGAGGTCACGACATGCTATACAGCGGTGTTTTTGGCGATTACAATCAATACGGCTATTATGTATACACCAGCAACTTTGACGTTGTCGACAACAACTACAAGTCGTTGGAAGGCGTTGGTGTGACGCCCGACATAGAGTGCCGGTTTGACCTCTCAGCCCTTCAAGCCGGTCACGACAACCAGTTGGAGCGAGCCCTCGAATTCATAAAAACAGGAAAATAACAATCCTGTTTTTTTGTCTGAAACATATCTTTATGGAATACAAAGGTTATACCTATTTCAATTATTGTCTGAAAAAAAAGATAGCCATGTAAAAAAACGAGACAAATTGTTACATATAGAGTGTAATGAATTTTGACAAAACTTTTTTTATGAAAAAAATCTTCTCTATCTTGATTCTGGCTGCAGGGCTTTTCGCCTCTGCTAATGCCCAAAACTGCGTTGTATCGCTGCCTTACGATGTCTATACAACAGCGACGAATGTCGACAGCTGTTGGACATTGTACAACGCATCGGTTAGTAATTATTCCATACAGTCGTCCAACAGCAACGTGAAAAGTTATGCTGTGTTGCCTTTGTTCGATATGCCCCTGTCGGCAATACATATACAATTAAGGTATTCTGTATCTGACAGCATCCCTGTAGAGATAGGCGTTATGACCAATGC
>JAEEGL014703477.1_pt1 | contig 21140 bp, 18 predicted proteins | sample 9134231 | NCBI WGS metagenome assembly JAEEGL01 (sample SAMN16246548, study PRJNA631951) | gut metagenome | biome: gut microbiome; feature: rumen; material: fiber-attached | host: Bos | place: Iran: Karaj | collected 2018-10 | reverse complement strand
TGCCCCTTTCTTTACTTGCAACTACAAAATATAGTATACTTATCATTGATTTTAATTGCAATCTCAAATGAGAAAGACCATACAAAAATGAGGATCAAAACCATACGGGACAAATACATAGCCATGGCAGCGGCAGCTGTTGCCGCCGCACTTACGGCCGTGACATTTGTTACCGACAGGATGATATTTACATTTCCCGAAAAGACGGCGGATGCATATAAAAGCGCGTTGACGGATTATTCCGTCTGCAAGGTACTTACGTTCTTTGCACTGTTCGCTTTTATTTACGGGCTCGGCGCCCTTATTTTTTCGAAAAGCGAGTATGCTTCGCAGCTTCTTGCCGTTATAAAATGCGCCCTGCCGTATCTTCCGCTCCTTCTGGTCATACTTGTCATAAAGCTACCGGAAGGGTTTCTTACAAACGATGAGTATGCGATATATGCCGATGCAACGGGATTGGTGCATGATACGTGGTTTAACTACATGACCGTGTATTATTATATCGTTTCACTTATGCTCATTCCGGTTAAGTATGCGCCTATCATCATAAAGATCATAATTGAGTTTTTTACGGTGGGATATACCGTATACCGCGCAAAAGGGTATTTCGGCAAAAAAGCCGGGATGATAATGTACGCCCTGTTCCTTCTCTATCCGGTCATTGCGTACACAACGAGTGCACACAGGCTGCCGGTCTATTTTCTTTTGTACCTTGCCCTTTTTGTTAAGATCATATTCGACCGTGCGGAACAAAAAAAGCTGACGCTTGGCGGCGCAGCTTTTATACTGGTCGCCGGAGCGGTACTTACCCAGTGGAGGACCGAAGGGATATACCTGCTTGCTCTTGTTCCGATACTGATGTTTATGGCATATCCAAATCTTCGCGGTAAAAAAGCCGTTGCAGCCGTTATAGCATCATATATGATCATCCAGTATGTTATATCCGTTCCGCAAAACGGAGCCACATCATCAGGACTTGACAGTGCCGCAAACGACAGGATGAAACCTTTTTATGCATATACGATAACGAACATGATGCGAAACGGACTCGACCGTCAGGCAAACGCCGAAGACCTTGCGATCGTTGACAGATACCTGTCGATAGAATCGATAGACAATATAAATGAGTACTATGCGGATATCAATTACGAAGATGTCCTGATATTGTACAAGGAAGGTTTTATCGGTGTCAGGGAGGATGCCGGATACACGCAGTATGTTGATTTTACCGATGCTTTAAAACGCATTTTCAAAAATAACATTAAGGTTTTTGCAAAGACGAGATGGGGAGCGTTCTGCTATGCGGCGCTTCCTTACAGGATAACTTTTTCGGGATACGGGGTAAGGGAACTCGTATCATCTGCGCTTAGTATCGTAAAATCACTTGCTTACAACCTCTTCATCCCCGTTATCTTTGCTGCCGGCGCACTCGTATACTGCCTGATAAAGAAAAAATGGTTCGGGCTGTTCATCTTCGGAGGGCTTGCGGCGCATTTTGCAATAGTGTTCGTACTCGCTCCGGCATCATATTTCAAATACTATTTTCCTGTATATATAATGTCGTACTTTTTCATGATATCGCTGGTGATCTTCCTGCTTTTTTGCCGGAAGACAAAAAGAGAAGACAGTAACAAACTGATATGATAAAGGAACTGTTATACCAACTGTATACGGCTTACAGGCTGTTTGCGGGGGAAGGTGCGGTCACGGTGCTTTATATCGCTGCCGCCGCCGTGCTTGTTTTTGTGTCCGTTAAAAAGAAAAAAAGGTATGCACCCGCCGTACTGTCGTTTCTCGGTACGATCGGAGCCGGCTTTGCCGCAATTTGCGAAGAGGCCGTATCCGGGCAGAAAAAGAGAGGATACGCATGCGTTGCGGGAGTGTTTGCACTCGCGCTATGCATACTTGCCATAACATCTTCCGGCAAGAACGTCTTTTCAAGTGAGATGTCGGAGCGGGCCGAAAATGACATGCATATACCTGCCGGTCTTACCGAAGCAATGGATGCCGTCATTTCCGACACAGGATCTTTGCGTGTTGCAGTGATGCCCGGATGGGGGCTTTATTTTGAAGGTTATTCATCGCGTTTCGATCTTTTGTATGAAGAGCCGAGAAACGGAGATATTTCGTCTTTTTCCGATGAGCAGAGGACGGTATATACGCAGCTTTGTGACCTTCATCCGGATATGAGAAAGGTCGCATCCGCATCAAAAAGGGCCGGATGCGGATATATCGTAATGTCAAAGTCTGTTTGGCCGAAGGTTCCGATCACCGGATGCGGATACGAGCTTATATTTGAAAATGACACATGCCTTGTGTACAAGGAGGTGACGACTCCTTGACGGTAAAATGCCTGGCAGTGACTGCGATATTTTATATACTGGCGTATCTTGCGGGATCATGGTCAAAGATCATAGCCGCACGTATAAAGTCAGAGTGTTCGCCTGTTTTCAGAGTGGCATTTGGCGGGTGTGCGGTACTTCTCGCGGGGATGCTGTCGGCACTTGTATCCGCGCTCTTTAAGTTTGACCCGAGAGCCGGAATGATATGCTTTGCGGTCACGGTGCTCGCACTCATTATTACCGGGATGCTGTATGGTATGCGGTATAAAGATAAGGGAAAAGGACCCGGTATCAGGCTTGCGGCGCTAACTGATCTGTATTATCCGCTCATTGCGGCAATCTTTATCGTCGCACAGGTGATCGCGGCAGTAAGCAGCCGGTTTGAGCATACCGATGCATATCGCGGGCTGGGGATCGCAACCAATGTATACGATACCGGATATATACCGGTCGCAGATCCGATGATGCTTTTTATCGGAGAAGTATCGCGAACAGTCGGAATACATCCGATGTCTTTTGTGTTTGGGATATCACCGTTTATCTTCATCCCGCTTTATTACCTTTGCTTTATCGAGGTAATAAACATGCTTTGCGATTCGGGATATAAAAGGATAGCCGCATTCGGATCGGTTGTTCTTCTTAATGTATGGGGATACCAGTCCGATGTTCTGATCGGATGTACACTGCTCGTAAGATGGTTCGGACTCGGTTCGTATATTGTCTTCGGTCTTTTAAACATCCTGGCCGTGATCTTTACGGGATACTTACAAAACAGGCCGCAGGGGACCAAGGCGCAGCAAAACGATGATAAAAACGAAGTTGAAGAGACGGAGGGGTCAGATATGAAAAAAGCAAGAAACCTGGCGATCGCGATAGGCGCCCTGGCAATCGTTTTGATCGCAGCGGTGTTTGTCCTCAATAACAAGATAAATAAACTGTATGCCGCCACCGTCAATCTTCAGACCGACATGAACAGCAGATGCAGCATTTACGAGTTTCTACCCGACGGAGGGGAGTCGGCCGGATACCTTATAAAGGGCAGCGACGGGTCGCTCGTGTTCATAGGAGGCGGAGGCAGGGAAAACGCCGATGAGCTTTCTGCCTTTTTGGAAAAGTACGGCAATAATATAACCAAATGGTATGTATACGGAGATGACGAGGAAAATGCCGGTGCACTTTATGAGCTTACTGACGCCGGTCTTGTAAATGCCGAAAAGATGTATGTAATGGATGCAAAAGAGTTAACAAAGATACAATGATACTTATTAAGGCTGTAGCCGTTTTTTTGGTCAACTTCATATTGTATGCCACGTTCGGAAGCTTTTTTGGGATCTCAAAAAAGGAAAAGTGGTCGCTTACCGTAACGGTGATGATCGGATTTTTTGCGTATTATGCGCTGTTTGCCTTAGTATGCCTTCCGATAATGTTCACATACAGCCCTCTCTCTCTCCTGGCTCATTGCTGGATCGTACCATGCGTGGCAGTACCTTTTGCCTCTTTTGTCATATACAGGAAAGAGTGGGCTGTAAAGATACGTGAACTTGTCGGGACCATTGCGCATGAAAAATACTTCTGGATAACGATAGTTGCCGTAACTGCCGCTTCTGCCGCCCTTACCGCGATAACATACAACTTTACACTGGATGCGGCTTATTATGTGGCGAACGTTACGACAAACGTGGATACGAATATGATAAACGTATATGATGCGTTTACCGGAAGCTGGCAGGACCACTTTGAGCTCAGATATGTTTTTGCAACGTATTATGCAGCGGATTCGGTCGTGTGCTGCCTTACCGGGCTGCCGGCCCTTATTGAGACAAAGATCGTAATGTCCGTTACGGTCATGGTGATCGTTAATATGTTGTATGTCCTGTTATGCAGACAGTTCTTCAAGGAACACGCAAGTGCACTTTTGATGTATGTGCTGATGGTGGCCGTAAACTTTTTGTTTATAAGCAATTACACGACTTCAAACTTTCTTATGACAAGGACGTATGAGGGAAAGACAGTCGTCGGAAATATCTCTCTTATCGCGATCTTCATATTGTATATGATGATGGTTTCGGAAGGGCCAAAGAGGGGGTCTTTCCTAAAACTGTTCATTGTCTCGCTTGGTACCGCAACGGTTAGTTCGACCGCAAACATGGTAATTCCCGCAGAAATATGCATACTGTTTGTCCCGTATGCGATCTGCCATAAAAAGCCGGGCATGTTGCCGAAGATCCTCTTATGCATAGTCCCCGAGCTTGTCATGATGCTTGTATATGTTTTATATGTTAAGGGCTATTATGCGGTATATACGTTTCCGAGGTAGTATATGCAGGGTGTAAACGTTTTTGAAAACGGAATAGGGTATCTTCTTAAATGCTTGAGCTTATACACATCGGGTACGGGCTTTTTTGTAATGTATCTTATGGCACTTGCGTTTATCCTCATAAAAGGTGACAGGCGTGAACGCGAACTGTTCATACCACCTGCCGCAGTGCTTCTTCTTACTGTGTTTAACCCGTTTGTTCCGGTTATACTTGATAAGATATTTGATGTGAGCAGCGAGTATTACAGACTGTTCTGGGCTGCTCCCGTGATCATCGCGGTGCCTTTCGTTGCGACAAAGCTCATATCATCCTTCGATAAGAAAACGGAAAAGGCTGCTGCCTTTGCAGTCATTGCCGCAATGTTTTTGTTCGGAGGGAATTTCGTATATGCACGCGGCGTGGATATAGCCCAAAACATATATAAGATGCCGGATGAACTCATTGAGATAGATGGGATCATACATAACGATTCGGACAGTGAATACGCGAAAGCGTTTTTTGAATATGAATACAATATGGAGATACGCCAGTATGACCCGAAGATGCTCCTTAGTATCGACAGGGAGGAATATATTTATGCCGTAAACTATTCATACACGGATGAAATGCTCCGTGATGAGGATAAGCCGACAAACGTCCTGCTTGCCCTCCTTGTGCGAAATCAGGCGGTGGGAGAGGATGACTTAAAACGGGCACTTGAGGCAACCCATACGGAGTATGTTGTCCTTACAAAAGGCCACCCCCAGACGGTATTCATTAAGAAGGCCGGCCTTTACGAGATCGGAAGTACAAAAACACATACCGTGTACAAATATGATCTTGAAGAGCCGTTCGAATATGAGCTTGTCGATTATTCCGATGCCGAGCACAGGTTCAGTTACAGGAGGCTTAAATGAAACTGACCGTATTCACACCGACATATAACAGAAAAGAACTTCTCACACGTGCATATAAGAGTCTTACGCGTCAGACGGTAAAAGACTTCGAATGGCTCATAGTCGATGACGGATCTACGGATCACACGGATGATGAGGTTAAAAAATGGATAGATGAGGGCATTATCCCGATCCGCTATCATTACAGGGAAAACGGCGGCAAGATGCGGGCGCATAATACCGGTGTTGAACTTACCGGTACCGAGCTGTTCCTCTGTCTTGATTCGGATGACCGGCTTGTCGATAATGCCGTCGAGTCGTTACTGCACGCATATGAAGATGCGGTTTCGAAAAGTGACGGTGATAAACCGGTGGGTGGAGTTGTTGCCCATAAAGGCAGGAGCGAAAAAGAAATATTCGGCGGGAATGATTTTCCGGTAAAGGGGCTCAGCACTTTATACGGACTGTATCAAAAAGGGTTTACGGGCGAGACTACGCTCATGTTCAGAACGGATATACTGAAGATGTTCCCTTTCCCAGAGATAGAGGGCGAAAAATATGTGCCCGAAGACTATATTTATGATAAAATAGATACTGTATGTGTACTTGCCGTCCTGCCGCAGATAATAACGGTTTGCGAGATAGTGGACGGCGGCTATACGGATTCGGTCAGAAAGCTTCGTAGGGATAACGTAAATGCTTTCTACCTTTATTACGAGCAGAGAGCCTTTATCACGCCCCGGGGACTTAACAGGCTTAAGTATCTGGGACGTTATGTGATATACGCAAAGCGGTCGCACCGGCCGGTGTTTCAAGGAAGCCGCATAGGTTTTTTTGACATAGTATGCGGGTGTATTTACGGAGGTATACTGCTTCTTGCTAACAGGGAGTAGCCCAAGTTGAACCGGAAACAGTTTGAAAAAAGAGCATATTTATTTGCGGCATCGATAATAATACTTGCCATAGAGACCGGAATAATGCTGTATGTCTGGTACTGGCATTACAATACGGGAATACCCAAAGCGTTTTATTTCTGGGGTCACGTTTTCATTGCCGTTGTTTATCTGATGATGCTCGTATTCGCATCCTTCATGTACGGAGGACTCAAGATCGGGTCGTTCCGTATGATCGAACTGACCCTGTCACAAGGGTTCGCAACGCTTATCACCAACGTTTTGTTTTATGCGATCATATGTCTGCTTGCTTACCGTCTGCCGAACGTCATACCGCTTCTTATCGGGATGCTCGTACAGTGTTTCATGGTAGGGTTGTGGATCATACTGGCAACGCTCATTTACAGACAACTCTTCCCGCCTATCGATGTTCTGCTCCTTTATGGCGGTAGCAACCAGGATGTCATAAAAGAAAAGTTCAAGACACGAAGACATCAGTTTACGATCACAAAGTCCATAAGGGTTTCGGACAACGATGCCGAGGTGACCGCCGAGATACCTAAGCATGAGGCTGTAATGCTTTGGGATATCCCGAATGAGATAAGGAACTCGGTATTCAAGACGTGTTACGAGAACGATGTTGAGATATATGTCAGCCCGAAGATAATGGATATCGTACTTAAGGGATCGCAGAACCTGCACGTATTCGATACGCCCCTGCTTTATACCAAATCCGACCCGATCGAGGCTGAGCAGCGCATATTAAAAAGACTGTTTGACATAGTGCTCGCACTTTTAATGATCGTCATAACATCTCCGGTCATGCTGATCACTGCGATATGCGTCAAAGTCTGTGACGGCGGGAGCGTCTTCTACAAACAGGTCAGATGCACAAAAGGAAACAGGGAATTTAAGATCATCAAATTCAGGAGCATGATAGAAGACGCGGAGGAAGACGGAAAGGCAAGACTTGCGTCAAGACATGATGACAGGATAACACCCGTCGGCCGGGTTATAAGAAAGCTGAGAATAGATGAGTTCCCGCAGCTGTTCAATGTACTTGCCGGTGATATGTCGTTTGTCGGGCCCAGGCCTGAACGACCCGAGATAATAGCGAAGTACACCGAGATGATGCCGGAATTTTCCTACAGGACAAAGGTTACCGCCGGGATAACGGGATATGCCCAGGTTTACGGCAAATACAATACAAGACCTTACGACAAGTTAAAACTTGATCTTTATTACATTGAGAATTTCTCGATCTGGCTTGATCTGCGGCTTCTCGTCTTAACTGCCAGAACCCTTTTCCTTATCGGAAGTACGGAGGGGGTCGGAGAGGACAGCATCCTTCCGACGGAAGGGAATGAAAATGAACAGTAAAGTATCCGTGATCGTGCCGGTATATAATGCAGCAGCATATATTGCCGACACGATCACGTCTGTATTAAAACAGGATCATTCCGATATTGAGCTTCTGCTTGTTGATGACGGATCCACCGATGAGAGCTTAGAGGTCATGAAAGGATTTGTGTCCGAAAAGGTCAGGATACTTACGAACACGGAAGCAAAGGGCGCAGCGGGCGCAAGGAATACGGGCATCAAAGCCGCAACCGGAAGATATATAGCTTTTATAGATGCCGACGATCTGTGGCATGAAGATAAGCTGTCAAAACAGGTCAGGTTCATGCAGGAAGGGGATAAGGCATTTTCATTTACCGGATATGAGTTCGCTGATGAGAACGGATGCGGACTCGGAAAGATAGTAAGGGTACCTGAGAGGATATCGTACAAAGAAGCACTTAAAAACACAACGATATTTACGAGCACCGTTATGCTTGATACGGATAAGCTGTCAAAGGATGATATACTGATGCCTTATGTAAAAAGCGAGGATACCGCAACGTGGTGGAAAATATTAAAGATGGGACATGATGCTTTCGGATTGGATGAGAGCCTTACAATGTACCGCAGGATAGGAAGATCCCTTTCTTCAAACAAGCTTGAGGCGATCCGCCGCATATGGAACCTGTACCGAAAAGTAGAGCATCTGAATATTTTTTACAGCATGTACTGTTTCTGTTTCTGGGCAGTCCGTGCCGTTTACAGGAGGGTGTAGATGGGCCCCGAAGTCCTGCTTTCGGCAATGTATCTTGAAAACGAAGACTATATCGATACGCTCGGCATCCATACGGACTGCGTCGTTATAAACCAGTGCGACAGAATGCTTGATAAAAAAGTCCGCCATGCAACAACGGCGGGAGATGTAGACGTTACATATATCGAGACAACGCAAAGAGGCCTTTCAAAAAGCAGAAATATGGCTATAGCTGCCTCAAGCGGTCCGGTATGTATTTTGTGTGATAACGATGTTGAATATGTTGATGATTACGACCGTATTATAAACGATGCCTTTTCGCGTCATGCCGATGCGGACGTGATCGTGTTCTTTATAAAAAGACCCGAACGCGATCATCCGGTCTTTGATAAAGATAAAAAAATGGGTTATCTGTCAGTGCTCAAGATCTTCTCGCCCGAGATCGCATTTCGAAAATACAGTGTGGCTGATATCCGGTTTAATGAAATGTTCGGTGCCGGAGCCAAATACTTTATGGGTGAAGAGAACATTTTCCTGTATGAATGTCTCAAAAAGCACAAAAAGATCGTATATGTTCCATGTATGATCGCAAAGGTCAGGGACGAAGAATCCACCTGGTTTAAAGGCTACAACAGAGAGTTTTTCATATCAAGAGGTGCCAACTATGCGGCCATGTCGCGCTTCTTCTCCATCATTCTGATATTGCAGTACGCCGTAAGGAAGAGGGATCTGTACAAGAGCGGGATCAGCATGACGGATGCCGTGATCACGATGTTTAAAGGTCGCAGACAGTATCTGGAAGGACAAAAGGCATGAGGATATTTCTGGCGGGGGATGCCGTAAGCGGCACGGGTCCCGCAAATGTAACAAAATATTACATCAGAAACCTTCCGCACAAAACCCTGTACCAGAAACACAGAAACAAACTGCTCCGTGCGGTCGAGATAGTCATCAACACGATGCGATCGGACGTTGTGGTGTATTCCGGGTACTCGAAACAGAACATACTTGGCCTTAACATCGCTAAAAAGCTTAAGAAACCGTCTGCATACATAATGCACGGATGTGTAGAGTACGAAAACGGGATAAATCTCGAACCCGACGAGCGGATGAATGAAGTCGAAAGAAAGACGCTCGAACTTGCCGATCTTGTGATCGCCGTAAGTGAGACTTTCTGCGAATGGCTGAAGGAGTATTACCCCGAGTATGCGGATAAGTTTGATTTCGTATCAAACGGTATAGATACGGACCTTATACACAATGCAAAAGAAAGATCCGAATATGACAGGCATATGATCTTCACAATAGGCGGCGGTATGCCGAGAAAGAAGATCAAACATATATGCGAGGCGGTAAAGAAGCTTCGCACGGAGTATGATCCGGATATGTATCTTACCGTCATAGGTGATAAAGGCGCGGATTCCGGCGAGATAGATTCGTATGACTTTGTGGAAGATAAAGGGATAGTTACGTTTGAAGAAGGTGTTGAGCTCTTCGCTCGTGCGGCCTTGTTTATCCAGAACAGCTGTTTTGAAACGTTCGGCCTTGCACCTGTCGAGGCGCTTGTATGCGGGTGTCCGATACTTTGCTCGAAGCATGTAGGTGCGCTTTCGCTCATAAAGGATCTTCGCGATACGGATGTTATACAAAACTATGACGATCCCGATGAGATAGCCGAAAAGATAAAGGTCACGATCGAGAATTCAAATGCCAAAAGGCTGATCGCCGATCTTGAATGGGAGTCCAATTCATGGAAAGCAAGAAGCAGGGCTTTGACATCGAAACTGTCAAAGCTTGTTTTGGAAAAATAAAAGAAGATATAACGGTAAAGGATATTTGCAACACATGTCTGCTCATTATCATGTTTGCATTTTATACCCTTACTTTTTTTGTACCGAAGTTCTACGGACTGACCGAAAAATACGTCGGTCTGTTTGTCTTTGCCACTCTTGCCGTACTCTTTTTGATAAATGTCAATCCCTTTAAGAAACTTAAGGCAAAGGATCCGGGATTCATTGCCCTTGTTCTTATAACGGTACTTACAGGAGTCAATATCCTGATAACCGGATCGGGCTTCGGCTGTTTTTTTGTGATGGTTAATTTCGCCCTGATCTGGTACCTGTCGGTCGAACTTCCGTTTAAGAACTGGCAGTTTTATCTTATCGGCGGTCTGTATACATTGATGCTCATATACTGGTTCTTCGGTGTGTATACGTGGATGTTTGCCGACTATACGTCGTTTGCGATGAATACGAACACAGCCGCGACGTTTACCGTCTTTTCGATGATGTGTGTTTTTGTGTTCTTTGATGCAATATACGAAAATCATAAGATCGCGGGACTTCTCATAACGATCGCGCTCGTGAAGTGCTTCCAGATCAGTCTCTATCACAGGTCACGCGGTGCGTTTATCATGCTTACGGTGTTTTTTGTATTAAGGTTTCTGATACCGCAAAAAGCATGGGATAAAAAAGCATTCTACAGGCTGATGTGCGTGTTCGCAACGCTCGGATCGCTTGTTTTCGTAGCGTTTTATATATGGCTCGGAACGCGAGGCGTGAATTTCAGGATGCCTTTTTTCTACAAGAACATTTTCTCGGGACGCGAGGCTATATGGCTCGAATTCTGGAACCTGTTCATCCAAAAACCGCTTACCGGTATAGGCACGAATGTTACGATCACATCCTTTTTTGAGTTCAATGTACATAATGCGATGTATAACATTCTCGTCATCCACGGGATACCGGTGTTTGTACTGATGTTGTTTCTCATGTACGAGCGCTGGAGAAGGGTCGGCGGGAGCATCAAAGGCGCATTTGTCAGAAGATGTGCAGTTACTGCGATACTTGCGGTATGTATAGAATCGTTTTTTGATGTTGATCTTATATGGACAAATTATACGCTCAACGTATTCTTCCTGCTTCTTTCGATGAATTCCATGATCGATAACGGGGATAAAAATGGCACCTGCTGAAAATAAGCCCAAAAGTAAATATCAGTATCTTGCAAAAAACCTGGCGCTGTTTACCGTCAGTAACTTTGTGTCAAAGATACTCGTGTTCTTTCTCGTACCGCTTTATACGGGAGTGCTTACGACATATGAGTACGGGATCGCGGATGTAATGCAGGTAACACTTCTGCTTCTTGTTCCGGCACTTACGTTTAATATGGGCGAGGCGGCTCTTCGGTTCGGGATCGAGGAAGCGGATAAGAGAGGAAGCATACTCCGGGTAGGCCTGTCTTATATAGTAAGAGCCGATGCACTTGTTGTGGGCCTTTGTATCATGTCGTTTGCATTTGTCACACCGCAGATAAAGTGGTACATACTTCTTTTTGCGATACTGTTTATCGCTAATTCCCTGTTTGAGTACCTGATACTGTATTTCCAGGGGTGCGAGGCAGTACCCGTTGTCGTTATCGGAAGTGTTTCCTCTACCGTCATCATGATCGCGGCAAATATCGTATTTCTGCTCGTTATAAAGATCGGACTTAACGGATATATATATTCACAGATCATGGCATTTGCCGTCGCATCGGCTGTCATGCTTCTGATCGGCAAAAGTGCCGGGATCGTTGAGGGTATAAAAGACGACGAAGACCTTAAGGGGAGGATGCTCGCATACTCGACGCCTCTTATCGCATATTCTACCGGAAGCTGGATAAACAACGCGGCCGACAGATATATAGTGCTTGCTATCTGCGGTGCGGCTGTAAATGGTGTATACGGAGTGGCATATAAGATACCGGCGATACTGATGGTATTCCAGCGAATATTTGCCCAGGCATGGCAGATGTCGGCCACAAAAAGTTATAAGGACGATAAGAGCGCAGAGTTCTTCACGAACATGTACAGGACATACAACTGCTTTATGGTCATCGGCTGCGCGTTTCTTATCCTCTTAGTCAATCCGATAGCGGCGTTTATGTTCAAAAAGGATTTCTACGAGGCGTGGATGTTCGTACCGCCGCTTCTGATATCGGTCATATTCGGCGCACTGACCGGGTTCCTCGGCTCTATCTGCCTTGCACATAAAGATTCCAAGTCGATGGGCGTGGCAACTTCTACCGGTGCGGTCGTAAATGTGGCGTTAAACCTTGCGCTCATCCCGAACTTCGGGGCTATGGGAGCCGCTGTGGCAACGGCAGTAAGTTACGCACTCATGTGTGCACTCGCATACAGATTCGTCCGTAAATACACGTATATCGACAACAACATCATGGTCGACATCCTCGCGTATCTCATACTTATCGCGATAAGCGTGGCGATTATCGGACAGATAGAAATGCGTTATATAATATGCAGCGTACTTACGGGCATATTGGTCCTTTTGTACATAAAAGACGTCAAGAACGTGATAGATAAGATATCGGAGCTTATTAAAGATAAACTTCATGGAAACAAACAGCGTTAACGACAAAAGAATAAAAGCCGGCAACATTTCGCTCATCGCTGCCTGCGTCATACAGACACTTGCGCTTTGGAACGAATACGTATGGTATGAGGCGGTCGCTCCTTACGGAACACTTATATCATTCGTGTTTTTGTGCGTGACTTTTGCATGCTATGTTCGACCGACAAAGGCGATAAAAGATCCGTATTTTTATGCCGTCGTGGTAGCGTGTGTTGTTGCGGGAGTAAACCTTATCGTCATCGGTTCCGGAAAAGGAGCATTCCTTACTGCGGCCGATGTCCTCATCGTTTCGTATCTTGCGGATAAGATAAGGCTTGGCAGAGCACAGATGTGGTTTATCGGGATATATACGGGCTTTTATTTCTACTACTGGACGTTTGATGTCAAAGGGTACTTTAAGGGATATAACACAAATTACGGAGGCCTTGTGCTCATTACCGGATTTGTCTTTGCCATAACCGCGTTAACCGCTTTTCGGGAAAAACTCAAAGACACCGAAAAGGGAGGTGCAAGGTTTTTGTCGGCATTTATCCTCTTCATGTTCGCATGGGGATATAATATTATCGCCTGGTACAGGGCAAGATGTGCGCTTCTCGGACTTGTTGTGTTTGCGATCCTCTTTCTTGTCCCGGAAAAGATATGGAAAAACAAAGTATTCTACACGATACTCACTCTCGGGGCAACACTCGGAGCCATTGCGGTATCGCTTCTTTACGTATGGCTTGGGAAATACGCCGAGCAGTTTGATATCAGGATATTTTACAAAGACATAATCTCCGGAAGGGATGCGATCTGGGCGGACCTTTGGGGAGCATTTTTAAAGCACCCGGTCACGGGGATCGGAAGCTCATATAAGATCAACGTAGACTGGATGGACGGTATGTTTGAGGTGCATAACGGTCTTCTGGACATTCTGATCGTCCACGGGATCATAGTTTTTGCCATAACGGTAGTCATACTCATTGAAAGACTCCTTAAACTCCGAGAGGGGGCGGCATCCGGACCGGTTTCAAGATCGGCTGTTGCTGCGGTGTTTGCGCTGCTTGCTGCTTCGTTTATGGAGAACTTTTTCATAGTACCGCCGTTCCTTCTCCTTGTCCTTGTGTTAATTGCAATAGCAAGGTCTGTTTGATATAATTATTGTTTGAATATTACGTAATAACCAGCAGGTTATACCCCGGGAGGCAACAAATGACTGAGAACATTTTCAAAGACAAAGTATTACTTATCACGGGAGGAACCGGATCTTTCGGAAACGCTGTCCTGAACAGGTTTTTAAAGACCGATATAAGGGAGATCAGGATCTTTTCGAGAGACGAAAAGAAACAGGATGACATGCGTCATCATTACAACGATCCCAAGATAAAGTATTACATCGGCGATGTAAGGAATATCCAGAGTGTTAGGGACGCTATGCACGGCGTGGATTATATATTCCATGCGGCAGCACTAAAGCAGGTACCGAGTTGTGAATTCTTTCCGATGGAAGCCGTAAGGACGAATGTCATAGGAACGGATAATGTTCTGACGTGTGCGATAGAAGCGGGCGTTAAAAAGGTCATCTGTTTATCGACCGATAAGGCCGCATATCCCGTAAATGCAATGGGAACGAGCAAGGCGATGATGGAAAAGGTCTTTGTTGCCAAGTCACGTACTGTCGATCCGCAGAAGACTCTCATATGCGGAACGAGATACGGAAACGTTATGTGCTCGCGAGGATCGGTCATACCGCTTTTTATAGACCAGATCAAGCAGGGTCTTCCGCTTACCGTTACGGAACCTGCTATGACAAGATTTATCATGAGTCTTGAGGAAGCGGTTGAACTTGTGGTATTTGCATTCGGACATGCCGAGGCAGGGGATATCATGGTCCAGAAGGCACCGGCATGCACGATAGAGACACTTGCTACGGCGGTTAAGGAACTGTTTAAGGCCGATAACGAAGTAAAGGTCATCGGTATAAGACACGGCGAGAAGATGTATGAGACGCTGCTTACTAACGAAGAATGCTCAAGGGCGTTAGATCTCGGGGATTTCTACAGGGTTCCCGCTGACCAGAGAGACCTTAATTACGATAAATACTTTAAAGAAGGAAGCGTGGAGAGGGCAAAGCTCACCGAGTTCAATTCAAACAACACGACGATACTTAATGTGGAGCAGGTCAAGGAAAAACTCCTGTCACTTCAGTATATACGCGATGAGTTAAAAGAGTGGGAGAACAGATAATGAATATTCTTGTCACGGGAGCCGGCGGCTTTATCGGAAAAAACTTAATACGCCGGCTTGAGTGCATCGGCGGGATGACCATATATCCGTATGACGTTGATACCGATCCCGCGAAGCTTTCCGAATACGCGGCCGACTGTGATATTGTATTTCATCTTGCGGGAATAAACAGACCCGAGAAGGAAGAGGAATTCATGGAGGGAAACTTCGGTTTTACCGGTAAGCTCCTGGAGGCTCTCGATGACGCAGGAAACGGCAGTGCCAAGGTCGTTGTATCTTCATCGATACAGGCGGAGCTTGACAATCCGTATGGGGTCAGCAAAAAGGCCGGCGAGCAGCTCGTTACGGATCATGCAAAAAAGAGCGGAGGGCGCTGCGTCATATACAGATTTCCGAATGTGTTCGGAAAATGGTGCCGTCCGAATTACAATTCTGCCGTTGCGACGTTTTGCAATAACATCGCACGAGGACTTCCGATAAAAGTTAACGATCCCGAAGTTATATTAAGGCTTGTGTATATCGACGATGTCGTTGACGAACTGTTGCGTTGCCTGGACAATAAGGAGCACGTCGAGAACGGATACGGATATGTTCCCTGCGTGTACGAAGTTAAGCTCGGAAAGATCCCGGAACTTCTGTATTCTTTTGTCGAAACAAGAAAAAACTTAACACTTCCGGATTTTTCGGACGGATTCGAAAAGAAACTGTACAGCACGTATTTAAGCTATATACCTGAAGATGGCTTTTCATATCCGCTGATCATGCATGAAGATGCGAGAGGGTCATTTACCGAGTTTTTAAAGACTTCCGACAGAGGCCAGATATCTGTCAATATATCCCGGCCGGGTATGGTCAAGGGTAATCACTGGCACAACACAAAGAATGAAAAATTTCTCGTGGTCAAGGGGAGGGGACTTATAAAGTTCCGCAAGATAGGAGAGGAAAAGGTTACCGAGTATCATGTCTCGGGAGACAGACTCGAGGTTGTTGATATCCCGTGCGGGTATACGCACAATATCACAAATGTCGGAGATGAAGATATGGTCACCGTGATGTGGGTCAACGAAGTTTTCGATCCCGAGAAGGCTGATACATATCATGAAGAGGTGTGACAATGTCAGATAAGTTAAAGGTATGTACGATAATAGGAACGAGGCCGGAGATAATAAGGCTGTCAGAGGTCATCAAATGCTGCGACAGGTATTTTGACCATATACTTGTTCATACGGGACAGAACTATGATTATACGTTAAACGAGATCTTTTTTGAGGATCTTGAGCTTAGGAGCCCCGATCATTTTCTTGAGGCAGTAGGGGGAAACCTTGGCGAAACAATGGGGAATATCATATCAAGATCGTACGAGCTTCTGGAAAAAGAGCGTCCGGACGCTCTGCTCATACTCGGAGATACCAATTCGGCACTTTCGGCGATAAGCGCAAAACGTCTTAAGATACCGATATTTCACATGGAGGCCGGTAACAGGTGCTGGGACTGGAACGTATCGGAGATGATAAACCGCAAGATAGTTGACCATATATCGGACATCAATCTTCCTTATACCGAGCATTCGCGCAGATATCTGCTGTCAGAGGGAATAGACGGCAAGACTGTGTTTGTCACGGGTTCTCCGATGAAGGAAGTATTAAAGAAGCACATGGACAGGATAGAAGCAAGCGATGTTCTTGAGCGCCTTGATCTGAAGCCTCGGAATTATATTCTTCTGTCTGCCCACAGGGAAGAGAATATCGACCTTGAAGACAATTTTATGCAGCTGATGGAGTCGGTCAACGCCATCGCGAAAAAGTATAAGATGCCCGTGATCTATTCGACACATCCCAGATCCGCGAAGTTCATAGAAAAGAGGAATTTCAAGTTCGATCCTCTTGTATCGAACCTAAAGCCGTTCGGATTTCTTGATTATAACAAGCTTCAGAAGAACGCATACTGCGTCATGTCTGACTCCGGGACACTTTCCGAAGAGTCGGCGATGCTTGATTTTCCCGCAGTTCTTATACGTACATCCACGGAAAGGCCCGAGGTGCTCGATAAGGGTACGATAGTGATCGGCGGCATCAAAAGCCGCGATGTCCTGCAGGCGGTAGAGCTTGCAACGGAAATGTACGCAAACAAAGAGCAGGTTGTCGAGGCGGAGGATTACGCCGATGAGAATGTGTCCGTAAAGGTAGTTAAGCTCATACAAAGCTATACACACATTGTCAACAAGACTGTCTGGCTGAAATAGCAAAGTCTCATCAGGTATAACAATGAAAGTAATGTGCATGTATCTGCCTCAGTACCACTCCTTTCCCGAGAATGACGAGTGGTGGGGCAGGGGTTACACGGAGTGGGTTGCGGTAAAAGCTGCCCGTCCGTTATATAAGGGACACGATCAGCCGAAAGTTCCGCTCGGAGGCAATTATTACGACCTTGATAAAGACGGGGCAAAAACGCTTAAAGAGCAGGCGGATCTTGCAAGGAAATACGGTATATACGGTTTTAGTATATACCAGTATTATTTCAACAAAAAAACGCTGATGGAAAAGCCGCTCCGTACGCTTCTTGAGCATCCGGAGATAGACATCAGATATAATATATGCTGGGCGAACGAAACATGGACAAGAACATGGTACGGTCTGTCCGATCAGGTGCTCATCGCACAGGAATACGGGGATAAAAGCGACTGGAGGAAGTATTTCGAATACCTCCTTCCGTTTTTTGCTGACAGGAGATATATCAAAATAGACAATAAGCCTGTCTGGCAGGTTTACAAGACGTTTGACATTCCCTGCTTTTCGGAGATGGCAGCCGCATTTAACGAATGGGCAAAAGAGGAAGGATACGACGGCATATATGTTATATCCGGAAAGACCGCGGCAGGCGTTGAGACGCGAAGCGGCATCGCCGACGGGTATTATTATTTCGAGCCGGGATACAGTCTTAAAAACGACCTGTCAGGTGCGGGGAAACTTGCATATAATGCGGGAACACTCATAAGAAGCATAAGAAACAGGATTCTCGGAAAGAGGTGCGGATATATCCTCGAACGGCGGGTTGGGGCAAAATATATCATGAACTCTATCGCAAACAGGGAGTATCGGGAGAATGAATTTCCCGGCATAATTCCCGACTGGGACAATACGCCGAGAAGAGGATACAAAGGACTCGTTTATATGGGGACAAGCCCCGAACTGTTTGAAAAAACGCTCACGGTCCTGCGCGACAAAGTTAAAGGGCATCACGTTGATTTTGTATACGTGAACGCGTGGAACGAATGGGGTGAAGGCGCGTATATCGAACCGGACGAAACGAGACGGTATGCATATCTTGAGGCGATAAAAAGGGTGACTGATGATCAGCATAATAATGATAGTATATGACGTCGAAAAGTACGTCGAGCAGAGCATAAGAAGCGTCCTTGACCAGACATACCGTGATATCGAGGTTGTTATCGTTGCAGATCATGGGCCGGACAGGTCCGAAGAAATATGCGAAAGATTCGCGGCAGAAGATCCGCGCATAAAGCTCATAACCGGTGAGGCAAAGGGGATCGCCGATGCGAGAAACAGGGGACTTGCCGCAGCCTCGGGCGATTACATCGGATTTGTTGATTCGGATGACTATATTGAGCCGGATATGTTTGAGCGGATGCTGGGGGCGATCACGGAATATGATGCCGACATCGCGGTGTGCGGAAGGTTTTACGAATATCAAAATCATACGCTGTGCGATACAGCTGCCCCCGCAAAGGTAATGACGGGCAGCGAAGCGATCGCGGTAACGCTCGGTCATGACGGCTTCTTCCTTCATCTGTGGGATAAGCTGTTTAAAAGACAGGTGATCGGAGGGATAAGCTTTCGTACGGATATAACGGTGGAAGACCGGATAGTTACCGACAAGCTTCTGTCAAAGGCAAAACGTGTAGTTTACGATCCGACGCCGATGTATCATTTTCGTGAGCGCAGCGGGAGTAACTCAAAAAGGCGCGGGATGGTCCGTAAAAATGTCGAGGCAAACCTCCTTATGGAGGAATTCTTAAACAGTGAGCATCCTGAACTGTCGAAGGAGTGTAACGCTTTCATGCTGTACGAGTTCATAACCGCGATACAAAACGAACTCGTATGCGATGAACCTGATAAGAACGACATAAAAGAGTATAAGGAAAAGGTGAGAGCGCTTCTTGCCAAAAGATACGATATATCAAAGACACTTAAGGTAAAATCAATACTGGCGCTTTACTTTCCGGTCATACTGAAGACATATACAAAACGGCAGCAAAGCAAAGTTTCAACCGAACTGGAGAGATTTCCCTGATGGTCAAAGACTCGATATTCAAGAACAAAAGAATACTGATGATATGCCGCGAGACCTACTGTAAGCCGCTGTGGTTTCTTGCCGAAAAGCTCAAAGAGGATAACGAGGTTGCGGCATTTTTCATCATGTCCAGTGAATGCAGTTATACAAAAACATATTATAACGAGCATACATACTATGAGTTCTTAAAGCTTGTCCCGGATATAAAGATATATGATGTCAGGGATATATGCGAACAGTTCATAGACGGGCTTAATAAGAGCAAAGAGCCGTATGATCTTGAATATCTTAAGATGATCGACGCAAACTACAGCCATTACAAAAATCTCAACATGCAGCTTATGAGCTCGCAGATGAACACGAGGCATTACCACTGGAGAATGTACTGGAAAGTCACGAGTTATGCCGAAAATCTGTACTGGCTGGAGCTTAACTATAAAAAGATAATAGGCCTCATCGACGAATTCAAGCCCGATGTGATATTCGACATGGACAATGCCGAACTGCAGCGTACGATATTGTGCGAAGTGTGCTACAAAAAGAAGATCCCGTGCATGACGATAGAGTATTCGAAACTAGGTTATTACAAATACCCGAGCTTCCAAAATGCATTCGGGATAGATCCGTATTTTGTCAGGCTGTTTGATGAGATAAAGGCCCTTCCCGACAGCGAGATAAAAGAGAGCGTGGAATACATCGCAAACTACCGCAGGGAGAATTCCATCATGAACAAGGAGTTTGCGGGGTCGGTAACATCCAAATACGAGAAGGACAGTCTTATATGGATCGCGCGCGTAATGCACGGAAAGCTTGAGTATTTCTACGATATGGACATAAGAAAGCATAATCTTAAGCTCAAGAAAAAGAGCCCGATGCTCTATGCTCCGTCTCTGCCTTATATCAGGTATTACCTTGAAGAAGAGCTCAAGAAGAGATACCTGTACGGTAAGAACAAATACTTTGAGGATCCGGTTCCGGGTGAGGATTATGTGTTCATGCCGCTTCATCTCATTCCGGAGTCCTCCGTGTTCGTAAAGGCATCATATTACGTAGACGAGCTTAATCTGATAGAACAGGTTTCAAAGGCGCTCCCGATAGGCTGGAGACTCTATGTCAAAGAGCATCAGGCCATGCTCGGTGAGAGAGGATTCGAATTTTATAAAAAAGTCAAAGAGATACACAATGTGCGTCTCGTACAGATAAACTATTACAAAGATCCGAAGCCGTGGATCGCAAACGCAAAAGGCGTCATAACGATAACCGGAACAGCAGCATATGAAGCCGCGCTTCTCGGAAAGAGATCGATCATTTTCGGAAACGTGCCGTTTGCGCTCATAGACGGGATAACAAGGATCACATCGTTTGACGATCTTAAGGACGCGATAGCATCGTTCGGCCCCGTTGACTCACTTCATTCGGCGGCAAGCTATGTTGAAGCGGTTAAGCGTGCCGGGAGCGAGGTAAAGATCTTTGAGCTTATGGACCAGGCAGATGAGATTTTTTCAGGAAAGCGTGAGCGCACTCAGGAATTTGACGACATGCTCGACGAACTGATCGACTTTTATGAGAAAGGTTATGCACAGTATCAAAAGGCACTTGAAGAAGGGTATTTTATTTCGGATATACCCGCCCGCGGGATCTGATCAAAGGATCGCGTATCGTAAAGAG
>JAEEGL013853364.1_pt1 | contig 21140 bp, 14 predicted proteins | sample 9134231 | NCBI WGS metagenome assembly JAEEGL01 (sample SAMN16246548, study PRJNA631951) | gut metagenome | biome: gut microbiome; feature: rumen; material: fiber-attached | host: Bos | place: Iran: Karaj | collected 2018-10 | reverse complement strand
TTTGAATTCTGGAACGGTGACGGTGCTGTTCACATGTTCGGTCCGGTTTATTCTCCGGAGGGCGAGATGGTGATGGTCGTGGGCGCGTCCTATGGCTGGGTGGAATTCATCTCAAGCGGTATTGATATGTTCCTCATCCTGTTTTTGGCCTCCATGATCGTACTCATCCTGATCCTGAAGCGTACCGGTACGCTTCTCAGAAAGAACGTGGTCTATCCCGTAAGTAAGGAACAGGCGGTTCTGGACAGTTACAGTCAGGATAAGGATCCCGAAAAAGCTGTCAGAGGCCTGGCTGAAGTCAGATCGGATAACGAGATAGAAGCTCTGGCAGCGAATTTCTCATCCATGATCACGGAGCTGGACAGATATATGGACGAGATACGTCACATGACAGTGGAGAAGGAGCGCATAGCTGCGGAACTTTCGATGGCCGAGAAGATCCAGGCAGGCATGCTTCCCTCTGAATTCCCCGCTTTTCCCGATCATGATGAGTTCGAACTCTATGCGATCATGGATCCTGCCAAGGAAACCGGTGGCGATTTCTATGATTTCTTCCTGATCGATGATGATCATCTCGCACTCGTGATCGCTGATGTATCCGGCAAGGGTATGCCTGCGGCACTGTTCATGATGAACGCCATGACGCTCATCCGCACGAGAACGAAGATGAATATGGGCGATCCCGGCCAGATCCTTTCCGATGTCAATAATCTGCTGTGTGAGCGAAACGATCAGAACATGTTCGTTACGGTATGGATGGCCGTGCTGGATCTTAAGACGGGCCAGGGTGTGGCAGTCAATGCCGGACACGAAGATCCTGTGATCAGGAGAGGTGACGGGGCATATGAACTGATCATGTATGACCACAGCATGGTCATGGGTGCGCTGGAGGACCTGGAATATCCCGATCATACTTTTGAACTCAATCCGGGTGATACCATCTATGTATATACGGACGGTGTACCCGAAGCGATAAATGAGGCCGATGAATTCTACGGCACGGACAGACTGCAGAAGAAACTCAACGAATTTGCCGATCTTAGCATGACAGATCTGCTTCCCGCCGTCAGGAAGGATATCGAGGACTTCGCGGGCAAGGCGGAGCAGTTCGATGATATAACCATGGTGGGCTTTAAACTTTTCCGCTACAGGGAGTAAATGATATGAATATCGAGATACAGGAACTCGAAGACGGCCTGGTCAGGGTGGTACCATCCGGCAGGATAGATACCAATACATCTGTGGAACTGAGGACCGCATTGTCCGGAGTATTTGAGAAAGCCCGGAAGATCCTGATAGATTTCCGCGAGGTGGCATACATTTCTTCTGCGGGACTTCGCGAACTTCTGGTATGCAGGAAACGTTATCCCGGGGACGGCATGATGGTAGAGAATGTATCACCGGCGGTATTTGAGATATTTGAGACCACCGGGTTTGATACGATCATCCCTCTTACAAAAGCGGAACAGGACATGAGCACATATGTGCAGATGTCGATCAAGGAATTCCTGGCGAGCAAGGTCTCCGAGAATCCGGATAAGGTCGTTCTTATCGGAGAGTGCGGTGAGTATACCTGGAAAGATATAGACATGGGCTCGCAGATACTGGCCGATGACCTGGCCAAGCTCGGAGTAGGTCCCAGATCTCATGTCGGCTTATGCGGTCTTAATTCCGTCAACTGGGTTCTTGCTTTCTATGCTCTTCATAAGCTGGGTGCCATGTCCATGCTCATCAATCCCAATCAGCGTGCCATGGAGATCGCTACGACCGCTAAGATCGGGGACATTACCACGCTCATATACGGTGAGCTTCCCGAGATGGGCGATAATGAGGATGCATTCCTGGATGTGATCGGGAATGCGGAAGGGTCGCCTGTCAAATCATTTTTCTCCATAAGAAACAGTAAAGACATAAAGGCAAGGTTCGGGGAATACGATGCGATCTCCGGAAAATATAAGGAGCAGGTGGAAGCTGATGATCCCTGTATCGTGATCTTCACGTCCGGATCTACGGGACGTCCCAAAGGAGTCCTTCTGTCTTCATATAACGTACTCAATGCCGCGAGCGGAAACTGCGAGGACCAGACGCTTAAGCCGGACGACCGGACTTGTCTGATACTCCCGCTTTTCCATATATTCGGTCTGGTAGCAGGGCTTCTCGCAAACGCCATGGCGGATTCGACCATATATATCCCGAAGGATATCAGGACCGGAACATTGCTTGAACTGATAAGCAGCAGACAGTGCACGATATTCCATTCCGTGCCGACCATGCTCATAGCGCTGATGAACAGCAAGGACTTTCAGCCTGAGAAACTCGCATCGCTTCGCTGCACGATCATATCGGGATCTGCTGCGACCGAGCCTCAGATCCTCATGTTCCAGAAAGCCATGCCGAACAATCATTTCCTCTCATCCTACGGTTTATCCGAGATGGCGCCGGTCAGCATCACTCCGTATGATGATACCAATGATCATGTCCTGCATACGGTAGGTAAGCCCGTACGCAATATCAGTATCAAGATACAGGATCTGGAGACAAAAGAAGACTGCCCCGTCGGCAGATCGGGTGAGATCCTGGTTCAGGGCTTTAATCTCATGATGGGTTATTACAAGGTCCCTATCGAGGATCAATCCATAGATGATGAAGGCTGGCTTCACACCGGCGATCTGGGTTATATGACGGAAGAAGGCTATGTGTGCCTGTCGGGCAGACTTAAGGAACTGATCATCAGAGGCGGTGAAAATATCATGCCCGGCGAGGTGGAGACAGCCATCTCCGCATCAGATATAGTCGATAATGTCAAAGTCATCGGCGTTCCCAGCGACTTCTTCGGCGAGGAAGTGGGGGCGTGCCTGCTCATAAAATCCGGCGCAGTGTTTGACGAAGAAAAGATGAAGGAAGAACTCAGGGAAAGACTTGCCAAATTTAAGATCCCCACGTATTTCCTGGTATATGAATCATTCCCTATTCTGGGCACGGGTAAGATAGATACCGTATCGCTGAAGAAGGATGCACTGGCTAAACTTGCGGACAAGAAGGTTAAATAGGTATGTACCTGGGCTCCAAGAAAAGGATACTGTCAACAGCGCTGATCCTGTGCGTTGCCATAAGCATAGCGGCCGATGCGCTTTCGGCGATGGTAAGATATGTCATCAAGAACACCGACCCATCCCTGCCGGATATGATGGATCCGACTCTCTGGAGAGCGGAGAGCATCATATCGGTATTTGAGATCCTGCTCATAGCGGCTGTATTTGCTTTTTACCACAGGAGACTGGATAAGTATATCAACCTGATCCCTGAAGAGGACCGTAAGCAACTGGGCATACTTCAGGAGGAATCCTTCGGAAAAAACATCTCCGCACTCACTGCCGAAGACATCAGCAAGCTCATGAAGATCTGGGCGGTCATACTTGTCGGAGCTCAGACTGCCTACTATATCTCGTCATACCTGTATCGGTCGTTCATCATACAACTGTCCGAATTGGTTGACATAAGTAATGCTCCCTACGATTACTTTGTATCGATATATAACAACACCCACGGCTTCAAATATCTGGGAATGGTCATAGCCATTCTTCTGGGCATCACTATCACGGGCATCTTTCTGGACAACACCATGCTCAAGGTCGTGAGCGTTATCTATGCGATCGTGTTCCTGATCGCTTTCATGAAGCTTAACATGCAATCTATGTCCATATTCGGGCACACTGTCGGAATAGTGTGGACTTCGGTCCTTTATCACATCATAGATCAGGTCGGTATAGTGATACTTGCCCTGTATCTTCGCCGCAAATACCCCGGAGTGTGAGTCGGGTCCATGAGTCTTAAGAATAATCCGTATTCATATACGAATATCGCGATCACTTCCGTGATCATTTTCCTTTTTGCCGTGATCGTAGGACGCATATCCATCTTACCGCTTGAGACCGCGGATGCGGACGCTGCGCTCATACGCAGGGTGGCGGTATTCCTGTGGCAGTTCAGCCGCGACCTGATGGTCCCCATATGTCTGCTCATACTGTTCGTCTGCATCAGCAACGTGGTCCTTCTGATAAAAGAAGGTTACCGCCTGCACAATCTGCTCGGGTTCATATTCGGGAGCATGTATCTGGTCGGAGTCAATCTTCTCTGGAAGCCCATAAGCACGCTTCCCGATGTGTTAAATCCCATTCTTATCTTTATCAGACTTATCGTATGTTATCTCGAGTGTACGTTCCTCGCGATATGCGTGATGGGCTATCTGACTGCCAAGAGGGAGCCCGAATACGACAGGGACTATTGCATAATCCTCGGTTGTTCCATCAGTAAAAAAGGGAAACTCAGGCCACTCATCAAAGGAAGGGTCAACCGCGCGATCCACTATGCGTGGGAGCAGGAGATAGAGACCGGGCACAGCATGGTCTATATCCCTTCGGGCGGACAGGGGCCCGACGAACCCATAAGTGAGGGCAGCGCCATGGAAATGTATCTCATAAGCCATGGTGCCGAGGAATATGAGGTTTTTGCGGAAAAGGAATCGCGTAACACTCTCGAGAACCTTCTGTACAGCAAGATCATAATCGAACGCTTGGAAAAAGAACGCGGACGAAATGTGCCCGAAGGCCGTGATGCTGCCAAGGAGCCCGGGATCAAGGGCCGTGTTGCCATAGTCACTTCCGATTTTCATGTCTTAAGGAGCGGACTCCTGTCAAGACGTGCAGGGCTCGATGCGATAGTGGTGGGCTGTAATACCAAGTGGTATTTCTGGCCCAATGCATTTCTGAGAGAAACCATAGCGATACTGGTGATGTTTCCCCGGATACATCTGTCTGTTGCAATCCTTTTTGCCGTATTTTCGGCACTGATATTGTTTTTTTGACAAAACACAATATTTTGTTGGACATTTGTTGGACAATGGCTGATATTGTATAGAGCATAAGCTAAAACAATTGTAGCTATTTATCACACAGGAGGAGCAACATGAAAAAAACAGTATCACTTATGCTGGCTTTTCTGCTGTCGATGACAGTATTTGTAAGCGATGTTATCGGGCTTACAATGGTGGCCAGAGCAGAGGAGATCGTTTCCGATGAGAGCGTTCCCTCTGATGTAGGCGATCCCGGCGATCCGTCCACAATGTCAAATCAGTCTGCGGAATGGGACGCTCAGATCGATGAGATGATCCGTCAGCAGCAGGAAGCTGATGCCGGACGTCAGCAGGCAATGGATGAAGCGGCTAATGACGCCGAAGAGGCAGCCAAGCAGCAGGAAGACGACGAAGCTGCTCAGGAAGCTAAGCGCAAGGCCGAAGAAGAAGAGCAGAAGAGACAGCAGGAAGCCGACGACGCTGCCAAGGCTGCGGAAGAAGCCCGCAAGGCTCAGGAAGATACAAAGTATTCTCTTACGGCAACTCTTCAGTCCAGTCAGATCGGTGTCGTGACTTATCTGGATTTCGGATCCGCACAGATCGGGACCGACAGGGATTACTTCCCCTTAAACATCAGCAATACCGGCAATAATGCAGTAGACCTCATAGTAGCCGAGACCATGGACGCAGACGGCGCATTCAGCGCAACGCTTCACGGAGACAAGACTCATCTTGATCCCGGTGAGACATCCAGATTCAATGTATCTATGAAGTCCTCTCTTCAGGCAGGAACATACACCGCCTACCTGCTTTTTGCGGATAAGAACAGGGATCCCAATTTCGTTAACTGCTTAAAGATCCCGCTCAGAGGTGTGGTTACACCCAAGCAGGCAGTAGTCACGGGCGTGACAGTCACCCCCTCCAAGGCAACGCTTGCCGTAGGCAACAGCTACCAGTTCTATGCAAACGTTACCGGAACAGGCGATTTCAACCAGGGTGTAAACTGGACCATAACCAACCAGCAGTCATCCGGAACATATATCTCCAATACGGGTAACCTGACGATCGCAGCAGATGAGACCTCACCTGCGATCTCCATCATCGCAACCAGTGCTGCGAATGCTCAGGCAGCCGGTTATGCTACAGTAACACCTCAGCGTAACAGCTATAACGTAAGTGCCAACATAGACCCCGTGGGCGGCGGAAGCATCAGCGGCGGCGGTGCGGTATCCCAGGGAGGATCCGTTACACTTTCGGCCGTACCTGCCAAGAACTTCTATTTCGTGGGATGGATCCGCGATGGTCAGATAGTTTCCAACTCTACCAACTACACGGTATCCAACGTACAGTCAAACGTAGGTGTGACAGCCAAGTTTGCCCAGACCTATGTAACCGTCAAGGCAGAAGCCAATAACACTAACGGCGGTAACGTAGTAGGCGGAGGAACCATCACATACGGCGGAAGCACCACACTTTCCGCCAAGGCATACAGCGGATATGTATTCACCGGCTGGAAAGAGGGCGACACCGTCATCAGCAGGGATGCATCCATAAAACTTAACAATCTGACGGTAGATCGTAAGATCACAGCTGTTTTTGAAAAGACTTCACATACCGTGGTCCTTAACAGCTATCCCGCAGAAGGCGGTAAGACCGAGGGCGGCGGAACTTTTGCAGTCGGACAGGGAACCACCATCAAGGCTACACCTGCATCCGGATACAAGTTCGTAAGCTGGAACATCAATAACCAGGTAGTCAGCAGAGAAGCAACATGCAAGATCGATAAGGTTGAGTATGACTGTACAGTAACTGCTGTTTTTGAAAAAGAAGGCATCACAGCCTTTGAGATCTCTTCCGGTGTTGCAACTACCGGCGGTACCATCAGCCCCAGCGGCAAGGTCAATGTGGCAAAGGGTACCAATGTTACATATACCATCACTCCCAAGAGCGGATTTGCGATCCTCGCAGTGGCAGTTGACGGTATCCAGGTAGGACCTGTTTCAACATATACATTTACAAATGTTCAGGCTCCTCATACCATTTCCGCAGCATTCGTTCAGACCAATGCAGGTCAGCAGGCTGCAGCACAGTCAGGCAAGCCGGTTCAGACCCAGAAGGTTGAGCCCGTAGCCAAGACAACTACCAATACCGCTACGACCGAATCTACCGTAAGCATCGCCGAGGCAGCTTCGGGAGAAGCAGGAGATACATATGTGGAAGAGATGCCCGATCTTGAGAACATCGCGATCCCTACGGATGAGGAACTCGGCGTTCCGGAAGAGGACTTTTCACAGCAGACTTATTCTGAAGTGACTCAGATGCTCGGCATGTCCATGGACGAAGTCGAAGCCATGGTAATGAGCGGCAACAGAATGCCCGTCCTGGATGCGGCATTCTATACCGGAGCACTCGGAGCATACGTTACAAACGACTACGAGCCTAAGGACATGAGAAGTGTAGACTACCAGAACATGTCAAGGGAAGAACTGATGCTCGTATCGGATGACGAGATCAACCCTTCACTTCCTGACCTGGATGTGGTAGTAGAGAGAATGCTCTCGACGGACGATGTGATGTCCATGGCCAAGGGCGGACAGGTAGGCGTATCGGTAAGTCTTACCAAGGTTGCCGATCCCGATGCCGTAACCCAGAGGATCATGAAGAATGCGGTAGGTCAGAAGCCTGTTGAATATTTCGACCTGACCATGCTCAAGACTACCGGCGGATTTACCGAGAAGGTTACCGAACTTCCCACAACGATGGAAGTAGTGGTTGAGATCCCCGAAGCAGTATATCAGAGCGGCAAGACATATTCGGTACTCAGGATCCACAACGGAGAACTCAGCGTTCTTCCCGACCTGGATGACAACCCGAGGACCATCACATTCCGCACAGACAGATTTTCATCATATGCGATAGCTAAGGAAGTCGCTTCCTCCAGAAGTCTGGTAGGATGGCTCGCAGGCGGAGCGATAGTGGCTTTCGGTATCGCGGCAACATGCTTTATAATACTTATAGCGCATCAGGCCAACTATCGTAAGGCAAGACGCAAAGCCAAAGCTAAATGATCTTACCTGAACAGAAAAGACGGAGTAGTTACGATTGAAAGAGGCTATATTTAGTAAAGACAGGATAAACACGGGCCGGCAGACGGAGATAGATGCACTTAAGGCGTTCTCGATAATCATGATGATCATAACCCACTGTATCGAGGACCTTTACGGCAATTATTCCGAGAATGTGATAGCGGTGGTCATCAATGACTACCTGGCACAATCGGTAGGTGCATCGGGATTCATGATCTGCATGGGCGTCGGGATAGTTTATTCGAGAAACGCCGAACCGATTGATTATCTGAAGAGAGGCGTAAACCTCCTGGTGGTTGGACAATTACTGAACCTCTTTCGATACGGACTTCCGTTCATACTCGGATATGTGATAAGTGGTGACCCCGTTTTGAAGATCAGTTCATATCTGGTCTTCAGCGGGGATATCCTGCAGTTTGCGGGACTGTTTTTCTTCATGATGGCACTGTTTCGGAAGTTAAAACTCAAGTCCTGGCATATTTTCATAATAGCGGTGATCCTGAATATCATTGCCAATTCCTTTTTCTTCGGATTTCATCCTACCCAGAGTTATGCCTTTGATCAGTTGATGGGGTTGTTTTTCCTCACACCCGCGGAAAGCTATTTCCCGCTTTTTCACTGGCTAATATATCCGGCGTACGGCATGGTATTCGGAGATATCCTTCAGCATGTCAAAGATAAGACTAAGTTTTACGGGATACTGATAGGACCGACTGCAGCCATTTTTGCGATATACTATTACATAGGGATCTGCGTGGATCAGAACTTCTTTACGGTGTTCCGCTTATGGCAGACATTCTGCGGTGTCGGGATATGGGATGCGCTGATGCATCTGTTCTGTAATACCTTCATGATCTCGTGCGGATATTTCCTGACATTTAAGTTCAGCAAGCAGCAGTTAAGACCGATATTTTTCGTATCCAAAAATATCAACAGATTTTATTGCATACATACGGTCCTGGTGTACTTCGTCGAGGTGTTCCTGATCGATATCGCAGGATTGGAGATCAATGCCATCCAGTGCTTCGGCATCGCGTTCCTGATGGTCATCTCGTGTATATTGGGTGTGATGGTATATTCCAGATATCTTGTGGGACCGTGTCACACATTTTTCGATAAGCATAAATACATATGGGTGGCCGTTATAGTCATTCTTTCCGCGGCCATATGCATATGGTCATCATACGGAACCACAGGTCATGTCAATCTGTGGAACGAATACAGTTTAGATCAGAAGATGGAACTGGGTGATTTATGAAAAAGATCAAAAACCTGGTGATCGGAGGTATCCAGAATAAGGTTTTCAATCTGGTCCTGATCACGATCATATTGATGATAGGTGTATTTGCCGCAGTGGCTGTATACGAGTTCAGGATGCTCAGCCGGATCTTTGAGGAGACTCACGACAGACAGAAGGATTCCATACTCATGCTGTCATCCCAGACAATGGATGGGGTAGTCGACTCGAGCTTAAGCACAACTACCGACCTTGAGGCATATATGGCAGATGATATGTTCGGTGAGCTTAAGAACGAAGTGGGGCTGCTTGCCGAGTATGCGGAGGATATAGCGCAGAATCCCGAAAACTACGAGGCTGCGCGTGTTGGGCGTCCGCAGAAAGGGTTAAACGGTACGGTGTCCGTACAGCTGGCAACTGCTTCCGGAGTGGATGTTAGTTCCCCGGAAGTTGACCGCGCGGTGAAGCTTTTCGGTAATATGTCCGAAGTGCTCAAGGCCACCTACAACAACATGAATATCAATTCCTGCTATATATCCACTCCCGAAGGGATCATGATAGTAGCCGATCCCTATTCCGGAGATCGTGTGGATGATGACGGTAATTACGTGACAATAGAATCGACGGAGCGCTCCTGGTACAAGGGCGCGGTCGAAGCCGGTGACACTTACTTTTCCGATATAATGACGGACACGTTCAACGGACGTAAGACTATCGTATGCTCCAAGCCCGTGTATTATAAAAACGGCGATCTGGCCGGAGTGGTCGGTATCGATCTGTATCTGGATTCCATGGCAGATGCGGTGGCACAGTCAGTTAAAGACGGTACATTCGTATATATAGTCAACAACAGGGGACATATAGTTTTTTCTCCGATGACTTCCGGGACATTTAAGGCCGAGATCGAGACCGAGGCGACGGATCTTCGGAAATCGGAGAATGCGGATCTGGCGGCGTTCATATCCGATGCGCTTGAAGGAAAGACCGATATCCGGCAGATCGACGCAGACGGCAATACCTGGTACATGTCCGGAGCTCCTCTGCCCACTATAGGATGGGCACTGATAAATGCTGTGGACAAATCAGTGACTGACCAACCCACTGTTCTCATCGAAGAACAGTATGAGAAATATCTGGAAGAAGCTGCTGTCGGGTTCCGTGACAGCCAGGAGTCTTCCAAGACTACGGTACTGTTGCTTCTCGGACTCGTATTTGTGATAGCTCTGGCCATGGCCGCGTCTCTGGGTACCAGGATGGTCAAGCCTCTCAACACGCTGTCCAAGAGGATAGGCGAACTCGGAGAGGATAATCTCCAGTTTAAGATGGAGGACCGTTTCCGCACAGGGGATGAGATAGAAGTACTGGCACAGTCTTTTGCGGATCTCTCCAGAAAGACGGTTCAGTATATCAATGAGGTGACCAGAGTCACCGCCGAAAAAGAGCATATCGAGGCTGAACTGGATATGGCAAAAGCCATTCAGGCCAGTCAGCTCCCCAATACTTTCCCCGCATATCCGGATCGCGGTGATTTCGATATTTTTGCGAGCATGACTCCTGCAAAGCAGGTCGGAGGCGACTTCTACGATTTCTTCATGACGGATGACGATCACATCGTACTGGTCATGGCGGATGTTGCCGGCAAAGGAGTTCCCGCAGCACTTTTCATGATGGTTTCGAGGATTCTGATAAAGAATCGCATCTGTACAGGTGAAAGTCCCGGCGAAGCATTGTATAATGTTAACAACCAACTGCTCGAGGGTAATGAGGCCGAACTGTTCGTAACGGTATGGCTGGCTGTTATCGAGATCTCCACCGGTAAGGGCGTATCCGTTAACGCCGGTCATGAGCATCCGGCGCTTAGACATGCGGGCGGCAGATACGAACTGGTGGAATACAAGCATTCTCCCGCGGTATCCGTAATGGAGGGACTGAAATACAAGGAGAGGGAGTTTATGCTGGAACCCGGCGACTCCATCTTCGTATATACCGACGGTGTGGCGGAAGCCACGGATATTGAGGACCAGCTCTTCGGTTCGGAGAGGCTGCTGGAAGCTCTGAATGAAGATCCGGATGCGGATCCCACGAAGATCCTTGAGAATGTGAAGAGACACATCGATGATTTCGTGGCCGGTGAAGAACAGTTTGATGATATTACCATGTTGGCTTTTAAATATATAGGCTCAAAAGGATGAATGTATGAAAGAAATAACCATTGAAGCAAAAGTGGATAATCTTGATCAGGTACTTTCCTTTGTTGATGAGCAGTTGGAAAGTGCGGGATGCTCGATCGGGATCCAGACTCAGATCGATATCGCTGTTGAGGAGGTATTCGTTAATATCGCTCAATATGCATATGATCCGAATGTCGGACCTGCCACCATATCAGTAGAGACCAGTTCCAATCCGCTGAAAGTGAAACTGACTTTCATGGATAAGGGCATGCCGTATAATCCGCTCGCCAAGGATGATCCGGATGTGACCCAGAGCGCCGATGAACGCCCTATAGGAGGCCTGGGCATCTATATGGTCAAGAACATTATGGATGATGTGGAATACGAGTATAAAGACGGACAGAATATCTTCACTATTGCGAAGAACATAGAATAAGGGAGGAAGAAACCAATGCTTAACATCAACAGGGAATCAAACGGAACAGATCTTACGATCATTCTGGAGGGAAGACTGGATACCAATACTTCCCCGGAACTTGATACTGAACTTAAGTCCGTGTTAGCTGATGTCAAGACTTTGACATTCGATATGGCCAAGCTGGTATATATCTCCAGTGCCGGTCTCAGAGTGCTTTTATCCGCTCAGAAAGTTATGAACAAGCAGGGCTCCATGACCATTAAGAATGTAGCCCCCGACGTAATGGAAATCTTTGAGGTGACCGGTTTCTCGGATATCCTGACCATAGAGTAAGGAGGGTCCCATGCAAACCGAAAAGATAATCGTTACAAGCACGGGCGAGGGCCTCGATGAGGCGCTCGACGCTACAACCCGCTTTGCGGATGAAGAGATGATGGATCCCAGGAGCGCTCTGCGCTTCAGGCTTCTTGCCGAAGAGACACTGGGCATGGTTCAGGCCATCACCTCCGGATTCAAAGGCGTATTCTGGATAGACGAGAATGATGATGATGAGTATCTGATGCATCTGACCGCCAAGACTGCGATGGATTATGAGAAAAAGAAAGAACTCATCAATGCCTCCACGGAAAAAAAGAACCTTGCTGCCAAAGGCTTCATGGGCAAGATCCGTGAGATGATAGAGAACGGCATACACAGTATCGATGAAGCCGGCTCTCTTCAGACAGATTATGAAGGATCTCCCGTCATGTACGGTTCGATGGGACTGTGTGACGTGGATTCCTCCACAGCATATATGTGGTCACTCAACCAGTATCGTGACACGATGAAGGATCAGATGGATTCCGATTCGGGCGTGCGTTCCGCTTGGGATGAGCTTGAGAAGTCCATAGTAGCCAATATCGCGGATGATGTCCGCGTATCTGTGGCCGGAGATAAGGTTGAGATGGTCATCATGAAGAAAGCGGACAGATAGATCACTCAGTGAATTGATCGATTATTGAGCGTATCGATCTGTAAAGATCGGGTTTGAGTTCGTCGAGAGTTACGGGAGAGTTGTACATGATGGCGCTGTATCCCGTTGCTCCGACAAGCTCCACGATCAGAAACAACATCATTTCCGGCGAGCGGATCCCGCGGCCGGATTCTTTTATCATAGAGTCATAGATCTCTTTAAAATCCACTCCGTCATCTGAAGTGGTGAGCACTCTTTTAAAAACTCCCCAGCTTAAGTCCTTGCTTATCAGGCTTACCAGAGGCTTGTTGGACGAAAGTGCGTCCAGAACATGGTCGCAAATGAATATTATGCGTTCGCTCAGGTCCGTGATCTCGGGACTGTTCTTTAATTCTGCGTACGCATTTACGAATAACTGACCGGTCTTGTGAACGATCAGTCTGTCTTTGATGTCATATTTATCCTTGAAATACAGATAAAATGTTCCCTTCGCCACGCCTGCGCGTTCCACGATGTCCGCAATCGATGTCTTGGGGATGCCCTTCGTGGTGAACAGCTCAAATGCAGTATCCAGCAGGGATTCTCTTTTTTTCTGTTTGTTAAGATCAGCTTTTCCCATGCGATCATCATACCAAATTCTAAAGAAAAAATAAAATGTGAGATTTGATTATTGACCAACGGTCATTTTGTGTGATAGAACATAATACAGAAAATGACCAACGGTCATAAATAGACCGCGGTCATAAATCGTTCAGGAGGGAATTATGAAAGGATTTGCAAAAGGAATAGTTAAGGCAAGAATCATCATACTGATAATTTCGGTAGCTTTGCTCGTTCCTGCGGCTATCGGGTATTTTAACACCCGTATCAACTACGATATCCTGACTTATCTGCCGTCCGAGATAGAGACGATGCAGGGGCAGGATATCCTTGAGGAACAGTTCGGAACCGGAGCGTTCTCGCTTTTCGCTGTAAAAGGAATGAATGTAGAGGAGATCAGCGAACTGAAGGCGAAGATACAGGATGTTGACCATGTATCGGATGTGATCTGGTATGACTCGTTCATGGATACGAACATACCGATGGAGATGCTTCCGGACGAGATATATGAGACATTCAACAGTGGTGATTCCACCATGATGTTCATCATATTCGATGAGACCACATCTGCGGACGGGACCATGGATGCGATAGAAGAGATAAGGCATATAGCGGATGAAAGATGCTTTCTGGCCGGCATGAGCGCGATCGTTACCGATACCAAGATCATGGCGGAGAAGGAAACTCCCATTTATGTGGGGATAGCGGTTCTTCTGGCAGTCATTGTTCTGTCACTGACGATGGATTCTTATCTGGTTCCTTTTTTCTTTCTGGCAAGTATCGGGATGGCAATCATATATAACCTGGGATCCAATATCTTCTTCGGTGAGATCTCATTTTTGACCAAAGCATTAAGCGCCGTACTTCAGCTGGGAGTCACTCTGGACTATTCGATATTCCTGTGGCACAGCTACCTGGAGGCCCGGGAGAAGACGGAGGATAAAAAGGAGGCGATGGCCTGTGCGATCACCGATACGATACAGTCAGTAGTGGGCAGCTCGATCACTACGATCGCAGGATTCATCGCCCTTTGCTTCATGAGCTTCAGGATAGGCTTAGACATCGGTATGGTCATGGCCAAAGGCGTGATCTTCGGCGTCATCGCATGTGTAACGATACTTCCGAGCATGATACTCGTATTTGACGGTGTACTGGAAAAGACAAGACATAAACCTCTGATGCCGGAGTTCGACAGAGTGCCGAAGTGGATATCATCTCATTACATCATATTCGGTGTGCTTTTCCTGATCCTGCTGTTTCCGGCAATCTACGGAAATAACCATACGAGTGTCTACTACGATCTGTCGGAGACTCTGCCGGAGACTCTGCCGAGCGTACAGGCAAACCGCATGATAGATGAGAACTTCGATACCAATTCGGTATATATGCTGCTTCTCGACAAGAACCTGGACAAAGGCTCCACATCGATGATGATCGACGAACTTAAGAGTGTGGACGGCGTGCTGAAGGTCGTTGGAGTTGATTCGCTGATCGGTCCGCTCTTCCCGCAGGAGATGCTGCCGGAGGATGTGCTCAGTTCACTTGAGAGCGATCAGTACAAACTGATGATGATAACCACCGGATATAAGACCGCATCCGATGAGATAAATGCCCAGATAGATCAGATTGGAGAGATCGTCAAGAGATACGATCCTAAGTCGATGGTAGTCGGAGAGGCTCCCTGTACAAAAGATCTGATCACGATCACGGATCACGACTTCGCTGTTGTAAGCCTCGTATCCATCGGATTGGTATTCATAATAATAGCAGCTGTTCTTAAATCAATATCGCTGCCCGTACTGCTGGTCGCAGTCATTGAATTTGCGATATTCATCAATATGGGTATCCCGTATTACACCGGTACGACGATACCGTTCATCTCCTCGGTAGTCATAGGTACGATACAGTTGGGAGCTACCGTAGACTATGCGATTCTGATGACGACCAGATATATCAGGGAGAGAACGGCCGGGCATGATAAGAAAGAGGCGACAAGGATCGCCTTGTCGACCAGCATGAAATCAGTGATCGTAAGCGCTTTGAGTTTCTTCTCGGCCACTTTCGGTGTGGGGCTGATATCGAGCATAGATATGATCGCATCGCTGTGTAATCTGATGGCGAGAGGAGCACTGATCAGTATGTGTGTAGTACTGCTGGTACTGCCCGCCATGTATATGATATTCGACGGTCTGATCATCAGGACTACTGCAGGAATGCAGGGACTTATTAAGCATAATGAAACACATCACAGATCCCATGGAAATAATGTAGGGATAGCACATATCTGAAAACAGAGATAAGGTTGACATAATACAGGAGGCACATCATGTACAGAAAAAATATAACCAAGGTAACAGCAGTGATACTTGCAGCGATGATGACGGTAAGTCTGGCAGGCTGCGGAGCTGAAGCCGGTACTGAAACGGCAACCGATGAAGAGATAGCAAGCATTATTGCTCCGCAGGACGAGGAACAGGATACACTTGAGAAAACTCTGGAGAGCAGTTCTTTTGCAGGAGGATCCGAGGATGCAGATAAGGTAGAGACCGTGTATGTAACCTCAGATGCCAACGGAGCGGTAAACGAGATCATAGTGAGCGACTGGCTCAAGAATAACGACGGGAGCTCCAAGATACTCGATACCACCACGCTGAACGATATCGTGAATGTCAAAGGTAAAGAGACATACAATGATAACGGGGACGGAACCATTTCCTGGAATGCCAACGGCGGGGACATATATTATCAGGGATACAGTGATAAGGAACTTCCTGTCAGCGTAAAAGTATCATATACACTTGACGGTAAGGAAGTTACACCCGATGAGATCGCCGGCGCTTCCGGTCATGTAACGATCCGGTTCGACTATGATAATAATGCAGTAGAGACTGTCGATATCGGCGGTGAGGAGACCGAGATCAAAGTTCCTTTTGCAATGGTATCAGGTGTTATGCTTGATACGGACAAGTTCAGCAACGTAGAGGTAACCAACGGTAAGGCTGTATCGGATGCCAACCGTCTCGTGGTAGTGGGCATGGCACTGCCGGGATTAAAGGAAAGCTTAAATCTCGATGAAGCCAGGTTCTATGAACTTGAACTGTCAGATGCGGATGTGTCGATCCCCGAGTATGTGGAGATAAGCGCCGATACGACTGATTTCGAACTGGGGATGACTCTTACGATGGCAAGCGCCGATATCCTGAACGATCTCGGACTGGGACAACTGACGGATACCGAAGTAATAGATGATATGGAAGCCGATATGAGTCTCTTAAGTGACGGAACGGACAAACTGATCGACGGAGCAGGTGCACTGAAAAGCGGAGTAATGGATCTAAAAACCGGTACGACGCAGCTTTATGACGGCTCCAAACAGCTCTATGACGGTACGGTATCTCTTACGGAAGGCGTATCTACTCTGTATGACGGTGTAAGCGCTTATACTGACGGAGCAAGTCAGGTTAACGACGGAGCAGGTAAGCTCGCTGAGGGTGCACAGACTCTTGCAAACGGTGCTAATTCGGCCAAGGAGGGATCATCTCAGTTAAGGACCGCCATGGAGACAGGCAATATGGTGGGCGGAGCAAATGACCTTGCAAACGGAGCTTCGCAGGTGGCAGAAGGCGCATCAAGTCTGGCAAACGGTATCTCTCAGACCAGAGACGGCATCCTGGGCGCCGAGCAGAAGATATATGATGCCGTTGCGGCCGGTGCGGAGGCTACAGCTACAGTTAAGACTACACTTGAAGCACAGGCAGGCAATCTCCAGGCGGCAGGCGGAAATCTTTCAGACGCCGGCGCTTCACTCGGTACGGTGCAGGGTGATCTTACATCGGCCGTTACGAGCATCGCATCCGCAGGGACCAACATATCATCAGCCGGTACTTCCGTAGGTACTGCGATAGCCACGGTAAATGCCATGGGGGAACTTACAGATGAACAGAAGGCTGCCATTAATGCATATCTCAGCGAGGCTGTAACTGCGATCCAGGCAGCCGGCGGTGATGTTCAGGCAGCCGGCGGTAGCCTTCAGAGTGTGGGCGGAAGCGTGCAGGCAGCAGGCGAAAGCATCCAGGCAGCCGGAGGGAATATCCAGACAGTCGGCGATGCGCTCACGGGACTCGGAAGCGCTGCGGAGGGAACGGATGTATCGGTTGATTTTACGGAGCTTAATAATGCTCTCGATTCTTTGGTCAGCGGATCAACAGAACTTGCAAACGGCGCTTCACAGGTAGCGGGAGGCGCATCCAACCTTGCAGGCGGAGTCGGTCAGGTATACGGCGGAGTAGTAAGCCTCGATGACGGACTGGGTACACTTGCCGGAGGTGCCGGAGAACTTTCAAGCGGAGCTTCTTCACTATATGACGGTACCAGCACACTGGTTTCCAATAACGCTTCTCTGCTTGGCGGAGTGAACGATCTTAAGAACGGTGCCGGATCTCTTTCGGACGGAGCCTGTGATCTGTATAACGGAGCAGGTGAACTGGACAACGGAGCAGGCAGACTGGCAGACGGAGCCGGACAGTTGAGCGACGGACTCGTAAAGCTTGATGAGGAAGGCATACGCAAACTTTCGGGAGCTTTCGACGGCAGCCTCGATACCTTCGTCAACCGCGTATCCGCAGTAGATAAGGCCGGCAGAGAGTACACTTCTTTCACCGGCAGTACCGGTGACATGACAGGATCTGTCAAGTTCATCATCCGTACCGATGCGGTACACAGCGATACATGGCATTGATCTGTTTTCAACAAAAATGATCCGCATGTTCAAAAATATGGTATGATGTCAAGGTCGGACTTTGTTCGGCCTTGATTTTTGCCCGAAAGTATTGCGGCTTAGATTTAGGGTTGGCCGTAAGACCGGGGATGCAGATCGGAGATACGGATATGTTTCATGAGGAAGAGAATATCGACATAGAACTGCCTGACGTTGAGGACATGGGCGAGATCCGGAGAGATTTTGAGTTTCTTACGGATCAGCTCGATCATACCGATCGTATAGATCAGAACCTCTATCTTGAATACGACGTCAAGAGAGGACTTCGTGATTCTGCCGGAAAGGGTGTCCTGACCGGACTTACGGAGATCTCCGATGTCGTGGCTTTTGATCTTCAGAACGGCTATAAGATACCCGCCGACGGTTCGCTTTATTACCAGGGCATAAATGTACGCGATATCGTGGATGGCATGAAAGGCAGACGCTTCGGGTTCGAGGAGACGAGTTACCTGCTCCTGTTCGGCCATCTTCCGAACGATAAGGAGATGGAGATCTTCCTGCGCGTGAACGAGTCCCTCCAGGATCTCGGTAACCGTTTCATCCGTGACGTAGTCATGAAGGCTTCCAACGGCAACATCATGAACGCGCTCCAGCGCTGCGTCCTGACTCTGTATACCTATGATGCGGATCCTGACGGGATCGATGCGGAAAATGTCCTGCGTCAGAGCATGGAACTCATCAACAAACTGCCGCTGATCGCCGTATACGCATATCATTCATATCTGCATTTCAGGAAAAACGAGACTCTGATGATCCGTAATCCCAAGCCCGGCAATTCGCTGGCCGAGAACATACTCTACATGCTCCGTCCCGACGGGAAGTATACGGAGCTTGAGGCCAGGGTTCTCGATATCGCACTGATACTGCATGCCGAGCATGGAGGCGGTAACAACTCCACCTTTACCACGCATGTGGTAACCTCATCGGGTACCGATACATATTCATCCATAGCGGCTTCCATCGGATCCCTTAAGGGACCCAGGCACGGCGGCGCCAACATCAAGGTCCAGAACATGTTCAAGGATATCAAGGAGCATGTGAAGGATTGGGAAGATGAAGCGGCACTTGAGTCGTACTTAAGCGATATCCTGGATAAGAAGACTTTTGACAGGGCCGGCCTCATCTACGGCATGGGCCATGCCGTATATTCGCTTTCGGATCCCAGAGAAGTGATACTTAAGGAATATGCCAGAAGCCTTGCCGAAGAAAAGGGCATGACAGACGAGTTCGGACTCTATGAGAATGTCGAGAAGATCGCGGGAAAGATGATCATGGAGCGCAGACGCCTCAATAAGAACGTATGCCCGAACGTTGACTTCTATTCGGGCTTCGTATATACGATGTTAGGAATCCCCGAGGAACTCTTTACCCCGATATTCGCGATCGCGCGTATGCCGGGATGGTGCGCACACCGCCTCGAGGAACTCATGAACACATCCAAGATCATCCGTCCGGCTTACAAGTACGTCGGACACCATGTGGATTATACACCCGCAGATAAACGCTGATGTTGTATAATTTTATAAACGCTGATGTTGATGGTTATTTACAAAATCCCGCCTAAGACTGATCGTCTGCCGGCGGGGTTTTTGATTATTTCCATAAATATGACCTAAAACCCCACAAACTCAGTGTTTTGCGGCGGATGGGTCATAAAACCACGGTGAGAGTAAGGCGGAGAGTTTTCCGGATGTAAGGAAAATATGACCTAAACCCCTGCAAACGCAGTGTTTTACGGCGGATGGGTCATGAAACCACGGTGAGAGTAAGGCGGAGAGGTTTCCGGATGTATGGAAAAAATGACCTAAAACCCCGCAAACTCAGTGTTTTGCGGCGGATGGGTCATGAAACCACGGTGACGTTCAACAATTAAAAGATATGCTCTCTGCGGGGGTACAGGGCTTTAAGAAGGATAAGGCCCAGGATACCGCAGGAGATGATCTCTCCGATACCTACGGTAAGCATGAAATAGGGAATCGAACCTTCGAACTTATATACATAAGCGAGTACGAATGGCACGATCAGAGTATTAGCAATAATGGGCGGCACGGGTGCAAGATACTGTGCCGTTTTGTTATGGTTAAGTTTGTTGCTGATCAGGTATGTCCCCAAAGCTCCCAGCAGTGTTGCCATGGATCCGAATACCGTATCGAGAGGCATGCATCCGGTGACGATGTTGGCTATGATACATCCGACGAATAGTCCGGGTATGGCTACGGGAGTGAAGTAGGGCAGGATGGTGAGCGCTTCCGAGAAACGCACCTGGATGACATGGTTTGCCAGTCCGAGGGCATTGGCGAGGATCGTCAATACCACGTAGATGGCCGCTATTGCGGCACCCTGAGTGATTGTTTTTGCTGTTTTATTCATTTTTTCTCCTCTCTCATGCATATCGCATGATGCACCTGTAGTTTTGTTTAAGGTCAGGAAGGTCCCGAACTGACCATGTGATGAGCGGTGATCCGATCATAACGATTTTCAATTAAACTATGAATCCGTTCTTATGTCAAGTGACGGAATAAAAAAGCACAAATACAGGCCCTCTCCCGCGGCAAGTTCGGCAATAATTCTCATTGTGACTTATATGATTTGTGGTATTATATATTTTGGGGCAAAAAGGAGACGTATTGGATATGGCTAGTTTGGTTTTGATGAGATAAGGATATGAACATTTTCAGTATACTTTCGTTGTTTGGCGGTCTTGCCATGTTCCTTTACGGAATGCGCCTGATGGGTGACGGGTTAAAAGAGAGCTCCTCGGGTGTACTTAAAGCCATCATGGAGAAGGCTACGAACAACTTTTTCAAGGCTTTTGTTCTGGGTGTGGCAGTAACAGCCCTTATTCAGTCGTCAACCGCGACCATAGTCATCACGTCAGGTCTGGTTGCCGCAGGTATCATATCTTTAAGACAGTCTTTGGGCATCGTGATCGGTGCCAATATCGGTACTACCGTCACAGGTCAGATCATCCGTCTGCTGGATATAGATTCGTCATCCACAGGCTGGCTTCAGATATTCAAACCTTCCACATTGGCTCCGGTGGCTCT
>JAEEGL016139427.1_pt1 | contig 21142 bp, 24 predicted proteins | sample 9134231 | NCBI WGS metagenome assembly JAEEGL01 (sample SAMN16246548, study PRJNA631951) | gut metagenome | biome: gut microbiome; feature: rumen; material: fiber-attached | host: Bos | place: Iran: Karaj | collected 2018-10 | reverse complement strand
TATTATTTTTTCTATTATGTTATGACCATCTATAATCATAAATATGGATATGATAGTATTAATCATTAGGTAATAACCATAATGATTAGGATTATGAAATATATTAAAGAAATTAGCATTAATATAATTATTATTAAGCAACGGTTTAATTGTTATTATCAAGCAAGCAATAATCATTGAACCAAATAGATATTTTATATATTTATGATCTTTGATTGTGGATGATAAAAGGATAAAACCAATATACATAATATAGACGAGTAATCCTTCTTTACGGTAGGTATTACCAAAGAATGATAGATGGGGGTTTTTACTTAAAATAGTGGCAATTATTGAAATAATTAGTAATATTGTTAATAGTATTTCAGGAATGAATGATTTAATATTTAAAGATTTTTCTTTTTTAAGTTTAATAGTGTATAGGATATATGTTATTAAACCAGTAAATCCTATTAAATATAAAGAATAGGTGAAATAATAAGTATATAATTCATGAAAGTGACTTTTAAAAATATATTCAACAATTGGTGATAATACCCATAACATAAGCATAATAAATGAAAAGAATTCTATTTGTTTAAAAGTAATTAAGTCAGTTATGGAACTAATTTTCTTTTTCATGATAATCTCTCCTAAAAGTATTATACATAAAAAAATATTCCTTGACAATTAGGCTGTAATACATATTGATTTATATATATTGAATATAATAAGAAGGAATGGAGGTAATAATGAGAAAGAGAATAATGTGTTTATTTTTGATATGTTTAGTAATATGTTTGACAGTATTAGCAGTTCTCAGAATTAAGCACAAAGATAGTGGTATGGAGAAACTTACGGTAGCGGAAGTGGCCCATAGCGTTTTTTATGCACCACAGTATGTAGCTCATGGACTTGGTTATTTTAAAGATGAAGGCTTAGATGTTGAAATAGTTTTAACTAGTGGTGCTGATAATGTTATGGCGGCAGTATTATCTGGGGATGCTCAAATTGGCTTTTCTGGAACGGAAGCCACAATTTATGTTTACAATGGTGGAGAGGAAGACTACGTTGTAACATTCGCTGGACTTACGCAAAAGGATGGATCATTTTTAGTGTCACGTGATAAATATGATAATTTTACATTAGATAAATTACGTGGTAAAAAGGTTATTGGGGGCCGTGTTGGAGGAATGCCTGAGATGACTTTTGAGTGGGTACTTAGACAAAATGGATTAGATCCTAAAAAAGATCTATTTATTGATACATCGGTAGCTTTTCCAGCAATGGAAGGAGCATTTGTAGGTGGCAATGGAGATTTTGTTACTTTATTTGAACCTAATGCAACATCGGTTGAAAAAAATGGTTATGGGAATGTTGTTGCTTATATTGGGGAACTTGGTGGTAGCGTTCCATATACGGCATATAATGCTAGACGCAGTTATATTGAAAAACATCCTGAAATAATAGAAAAGTTTACGAGAGCTATAGATAGGGGACTAAAATATGTATATGAACATGATAATCGTGATATTGCTAAGATTATGTTAGATTATTTTCCTGATACGGAACTTGATGATATGGTGAAGATTGTTGGAAGATATAAAAATGGTGAGGCATGGAAGAAAAATATTTCTATTATGGAAGATGAATGGAATCATATTCAAGATATCATTGAATCGGCTGGTGAATTAGATAGACGTGTACCATATGATAAATTAATTTATAGTAAATATTTTGATGGTTATGAATAAGATTATTGAAGTTAATAATCTTAGTAAGAAATACTATGATAGGACTCAAGAATTATTAGCAATTGAAAATATTTCAATAGATATTAATTGCGGAGAATTCTTGGCTATTGTGGGACCTAGTGGTTGCGGTAAAAGTACATTTTTGAATATTATTGGTGGGATAGATAAAAAAACTGGTGGATCTATTTTTATGAAATCTGGTTTAAAAGTTGGATATATGCTTCAAAGTGATTGTTTATTTCCCTGGCTTAGTATCTTGGATAATGCATTATTAGGACTTAAAATTACCGGAGAACTTACTGATAATAATATTAATTATGTAAAGGAATTATTAAATACATATGGTCTTGATAAATTTATTAATAAATATCCAGATAGTTTATCCGGAGGAATGAGGCAGCGTGTTGGATGAATATAGTATAGACACAAAATATTACTTGTTAAATTACTTATAACTCCTTATAGAATAAGGAAAAAATGAAAATTGGTATCATTACTTGATATCAATTTTTTAAAGTGTGTTATAATGTAAGTAGATAGTTATTGGAGATGGTTTTATGAACAGTAGTCAAGGTAGAATAAATAAAGGTAACAATATTATAGAATTTCCTCATGAATATATTATTTTTGATTTAGAAACGACAGGATTAGATCCAACTTACGATGAAATAATTGAAATTGGTGCAGTAAAAGTAGTTGATGATAAAGTAGTAGATAGTTTTAATACACTTGTAAAGCCAAAATATGAACTTGATGATTTTATCATTCATTTAACAGGTATTACAAATGAAATGCTAGCTGATGCTCCATCTATAACTGAGGTGATACCTAAGTTTATTAATTATATTGGTAATAGTATTTTAGTAGGACATAATGTAAATTTTGATATTAATTTCGTTTATGATTGGGCAGAAAAATTAAATTTAAAACCAATTTCTAACGACTTTATCGATACGATGAGAATTGGACGAAGATTATTACCTGAATTAAAACATCATAGACTTACTGATTTAGCAGATTATTTTTCAATAAGTACTGATGGGAATCATCGATCACTTACTGATGTTAATATTACAATGCAAGTATATTTGAATTTAAAGAATATGTTCTTTAATAAATATAGTAGTGTTGAAGGTTTTAATGCTGTACTTAGAAGTTTTAAACACGGTATTAAGGCTAGAGATATTAAAACAGATAAAACTAAATTTAATGAAGAAAATCCATTTTACAATAAATATGTTGCAATAACTGGTACTTTAGAAAGAATGTTAAGAAAAGATGCTATGCAAATAATTGTTGATCTAGGGGGATATTGTGAAGATAATGTAACTGCTAGAACAAATTATCTTATATTAGGTAATAATGATTATAATCCAATATTAAGAGGAAAGAAAAGCTCTAAGTTAATTAAGGCAGAAAATTTGAAATTAAATGGCAATGATATTGAAATAATGTCTGAAAATGTATTTTATGACATAATAGATGAATATAAAGAAGAATATAGTAAAGAGTAGAGGTGGAAATATAAAATGGCAAAGTATGAAAAAGAAATAGATGCTAACTTTGATGAACTTTTAGAAAAAATTGAACAAGGAATATTAAAAGGTAATATATCTGCTAGTTTAGAAGATTCAAGTGATTTTAAAATAGGTAAATCTAGATGTTGTGTTAGAGTATTTGAAAGATACAGTATGATTGGCAGTAATCGTGTTAGCTTAAATGTTACACTATTTCAAGTAGAGGATTCAAAAATACATTTATCTGCAATTACATCTGGTGGAAGCCAAGCAATACTATGGAAGATAAATACTTTAGGAGAAAATGCCTTTTTAGATAAATTGAAATCTGTTTTGGAATAGGTGATAAAAAAATGTATGATTTTAAATTGAATAAGAATGAAGAGATTAAATTAATATCCGATAATACAATAGTTTATACAGCCAAAGAAGACAAAAATGTAACTTGCATTATTACTAATCAAAGGTTATTAATATTAGATTATCCTAGTGGAATTTATAATTCAGCTGAGGATTTAAGAATATCTGGTAAAATGACTTATATTAGAAAAAAAGAGATAGCTGCTGATATTAATTTGAAAGATATAACTTCTATTACTAAAGAAAATAATTATTATAAAATCGAATTAAATAATAAAGGCTACATTAATTTAAGTGATGAAGAAATAATTAAATATTTGAAAAAGGAGAAAAGCAATGAATAAGAAAAGTATTATCATAATTAGCATATTATCGTTAATAGTTATTGGATTAATTGGAGGAATAATATATATAAAGAATTATTATATAAAGCAACTAGATTATATATTCTACACAAATGCTGATGAATTGGAAGAAAGAGAATACGATTGTAGCTTTACTAACACACACAAAATTATACAAATACTAGATTATCATTTTGCTATGGATGGTGTATCATATGCAATCGTGGATGATTTTCAAAGTTATCAACCATACATAGTAGTGATTCCCAAAGATATGGAAACCAAGTTAGAAAAAGACAAATATTATGAATTCACTTATAAATTAAATGGTAAAGGTATAATAAAAGATTTTAATGATTTAAACTCATATTTAATTGGTACTTTAAACAACAAAAGTCGTGGAAATGATTCAGTTGGTACTATTTATGTCGACTTAGAAATTAAAGAAACAGATAAAAAAGGACTAGATCAAGTACAAGAAAATATTTGTACACCAAAACCATCAACTCATAATACTATTAAGTTTAATGAATATTTAACAAGAGATGAAGGTAGAATTGTTTATCTTGCCAGTAATATGGATGAGTTTTATGTATATGATGGTCAAAAATATACATTAAAAGAGTATTCTAAAACGTGGAAATCATTAGATGATATTATTAGGCATATTACTGATAAATATGATTTATATGGCGAATTAAATGATGGTGGAACAAAGATATACAAATCAAACAAAGATAATGCAACGATAGTAGTATGTCATACAACACTTGGAAATAAGGATGTATTTATTGGCGATTATAATATGAAATTTGATAGTGAATCAATGTGCAAAAGGTAGTTATATAATGAAAAAGGAATTAAAATTAGATGACTACATATCTATTGCAAAATCAGATATAAATACGTATATAATTGTTGCAATGATAATTTTTGGAGTGCTATTATTTATTGGTTATAAAGTTGATTTTTACTATATATTGTTTTTTGATTTAATTATGATATTTAGAATTTTAGAAAGAATTTCAACTTATAATAATCTAAAAATGATTAAAAAATATTTGATTGACAAAGATTTAGTTAATAAAATAGAAAAAATAGATTTTTGGAATGAAAAAAATTATTTTTTAACTTCAAACTATTTAATTATTGTGCAACACAAAAGTGTATATGCAATTAAATATAGTGATATTAGTAAGATATATGTTGAAACCATTTTGGATATTAATAGGCCTGGTAGTTATGAAGAATACTTACATATTTTTTCTTCAAATAATGAATTTAAAATTCTAACATTTTCTACAAAATTAGTTGGAGAAGAATTAATGAATATAAAAGATTATTTATTAAATAAAAATGATAAAATAATCGTTGAGGAAAATAAAAAAGGATAATTAGATAACTATATTTATTAAATTAATAGCAGGAGTTGATTATATGGAATTAGTAAAAGTTTTGTGTCAATTTTTTATTGGATTAGTTACAAATCCATGGTTTGTCACACTTTTAGTACTAAGTATTCTCGTTGACATATTATATCCAAAATTTAGAGGATTCATGGGAGAGTTTTGGGTAAAGCAAGAATTAAAAAAATTACCGAAAGATAAATATATAGTATTAAATGATATAATGGTAAATCAAAATAATAGCACGCATCAGATTGATCATTTAATTATTTCTCAATTTGGAATATTTGTAATCGAAATGAAGAATTACTATGGACTTATATTAGGTGATGAACATAGAGATAAATGGATACAATATCTAGGTAAGAAAAAAAGTTATTTTTTAAATCCTATTCATCAGAATTATGGACATGTAAAATCATTAGAAGAATTATTAAATATAGATAATAAATATTTTATTCCAATTGTTTGTTTTTCTAATCAAGCAAAATTGAAAATTGAAGCAAAAGATAACGTAGTTCCATTGGATTATTTGGTATCAACTATAAAAGGGTATCAAAGTATAATTATAGAATCTGATTTGCAAGAAATATATAATAGAATTACGGCTTTAAATATTATAGATAAAGCAATAAGAAAAAATCATGTTAGAAATATTAAAAATAGAATAATAGATGATAATAGTAAAATAGATAATATGATTTGTCCAAAATGTGGTGGAAGCTTAGTTGTAAGAAATGGTAAATATGGTTCATTTATAGGATGCTCTAATTATCCTAAATGCAAGTTTACTAAAAAATGAATTTAGGAGTGTGGAGTCATGGATAATATGATTATAAAAGTCGAAAAGAAAGTAATTGTTCTACCATTGATTTTACTAATTTTTATTTCAATATTTTTTTTAGTATTTCTTATTATTTCAATAATACATAATTTAATGGGATACTATGTTTATTTTATACTTATAGTTCCGTTTATGTTCATTCGTTTATATTTAGAAATAAAATGGTTAACTGATGTTGAAATTATTTTCACGAAAGATAAACTAATTCTTAATGTTTTTGACATCAAAAAAGCAACAGAAAAACATGGGGAATATTTTTATCGATTTTGGAGACCTTTTATCGTGTGCTCTAGATCAAATGGTCTTACTCGATATGCAGTTTTAAAGAAGATAGAGTTAAATTATCATGATATAACAAATTGTGAAATAATTAAAGATAGAGATTTAGAAATAATCGCTGAGGACAAGAAGTATTTAGTCATGGGAAGCTTTTTCCATTATCAGGGTATAACAAACAAATGGAAAAGTGTATATAAACAATTTTCTAAGGAACAGATACAATTCATTTATGAAGAACTTAAGAAGAGAATTAATTCAAGAAACGAGGCGGATTTATGAAAAATAAATTATTTATAATTGTATTTTTATTTGTATTTTTTATTAGTGGTTGTAGCAATAAAAATAATAACACACTAGATAATATAATAGGACAGGATAATAACAATGAAGTTGATGAAACGATAATACAAGAAAATAAGAATAAGATGATATCTTGTTTAGAAAATGAACTAAGTGGATATATTACTAGTGAAAAAAATGAGTTATCTGATTTGATATTAAGTGAAATAACTGATAAAGACGATAGAATACAATATTATAAAGGAATAAAAACAAGTAATAATGATATGTATGTTATTTATAAAAATACACCATCTGAATTTGAAGTTTTAAAAGATTTTGATTTGTATTTTTCTAAAAAATATTCTGTTTATCAAAGATATTCCTTTAATAATGGAATAAATGTGCTTATACATAATGCATTAAATGATGTTAATTTTAAAGAAATAGAGAAAAAATGTAATGTAAGCAACTATGAACCTGATAAAATAATAGATATTCCTACTAAGACAATTAATAAGATAAATAATACAACTATAATAATAATTAAATCAGGAAATAACAAATTAGGTACAATTGAGGATAAAGATACAATAACTGATGTATTAGATATCATAGGTACAAGTCATCAATATTCATATAAAGATATTAATGAAGGATATTTATGCGATGGCTATGCTTTTGAATTTGAAATGTATAATGATAAAGGAAAGAAATTAGATACAATTTATGTGTGGCATGATGGAACGAGATTAATACCTAAAAGTATACATAGTGGTTGTTCTTATTTTAGTACTACAAGCGATAAAGATTTAAGAAAAATTATTGAAGAAGAAACTAATTATAAATTTTATGGATATTCTGATTATGAAGATGAATGCGCTGAGGAATTAGAATTAATATATGAAGATAAAGATTATAGATATTATTTAAGATGTATAAAAAGTGATAAAGTATTAATTCATTTTGATATAAGTAATTTAACAATGAATGTCAAATATGCTTTAAATAATAATTATATTAATGTTAATCAGTTAGTTTTATATAATGATTTAATGATAAAAGAGAAGAAATAGTCTTATAATTGAAATTATAGGTAATAAAAATGAAGTATTTGATTAATATACTTTATTTTTTAAATTTGTATTTTTATCGATAATCAATAAAAAGTTATTGACTTTTGATAAAACATATTATATTATTTAGTTGAGGTGATTAATTGTGCAAAAAAGTACAATAGCAAAAATAATTGAAATTTTATTTAAAATAATTTTAATTGTTGGAATTATATGTTTACCATTTATTTCTAAAATATATGATTTAGTAAAAGTATTTGGGATATCATCATTTAGCAGCCAAACAATATGGTATAAGATCGTTTTTCATATTTGCTATGTAATTTGTCTTGGTATAGTTTATACCTTAAATTATATATTTAAGAATATTTACAAAAATAGTCCATTTAATAAAACAATTGAAAAATCATTAAAAATTATAGCTGTTTTATTTATAATGCTTTCTATAATTGTTTTAATCAAAACTATTTATATGCCAACTATTTTGTCAGTAGGTGTTATTGTGGTAACATTTATTACTAGTCTATGTTTTTATACTTTAAGCCAGATATTTAAAGTAGCTATAGAGTATAAAAATGAAGTAGACTTTACTATTTAGAGGTGGCGATATTTATGTTTAAAAAAATTATAATTTTATTTAAATTTTTAATTATCATGATATTCATTATGCTTATAGTATCATTTACTGTTCTAGTATTATCTCATAAATTGCCTACTTTTCCTGCTGATTATACAAATTCTATTTATGTTATCACTAAAAACCATAAAGAATTAAATAAATATTATGAAATAAGCAATAAAAGAAACGAAAGAGAAATTGACATATTTAATAGTGACGATTATCAAATAATTACTTTCGATGTTAAAAAATGTTTTGATGCCTATATTCCTGAGGGAAAAAATCAATTTTTAAATGTATTTTTAGAAGAAGGATGTATGATAACTGATGAATTTAATGAATATATTGAATTACCAAATGGTATACTTAAAGATATTGCTAAAAGTATTGGCAATATAAAACATCCACCAATATTTAGAGCAAAAATTTATAAAATAGATAATCATTATTATCCTATCGTCAATTATAATACTAATCTTGTCGATCCTTATGAATTGTTTTATTATGACGAAGAAGAAAAAAAATTAATTTCAATATATGAATTTGAGGGCGAAGATATTGTTGGCATTAAAGAAAATACATATAAACCGCGTAAGGAGGAAACGTAATGATTGTTGTCAATTTAGATATTATGATGGCTAAAAGAAAAATGTCTTTAAATGAATTAAGTGAAAAGACTGGTATTACTTTAGCCAATCTCTCGATTTTAAAAAATAATAAAGCAAAAGCAATTAGATTTTCAACTTTAGAAGTAATATGTAAGGCATTACATTGTCAACCTAGTGATCTCCTTGAATATAAAGAAAATGGGTAAAAATATGAAAAATAAACATATATTAGTTATAATTATGCTTTTATTAACTGGATGTTCTTCATTAAATTTTGATAAAAATATAGAAAATAATTATATAGATTCTTCAAAATGTGAAATAAATATGATTCAAGATTGGCAAAAATATGAAGTTTATAAATATGATTCATCTTATGACAAAAAATTCATAAATAGTGATAGATATGTTATAGTTGATGATAATAATATAGATGAAATAAGAGAATTATTTAATTATATGGAAGATATAATGAAAGATACAAAATGTTCTTTTACTTTCGATTATAGTTCTATAACCAAAGGAAATTATGTAAGAATAGAAAGACCAGAGCAATATTATATAGAATTAGAGCGTGAATGTGATAAAGATAATTTTGATGATAATATATGCTATTACGAGCATGAATTTACTGTGTATTTATATGATATTGATTCACACATCTTATATGTGATTGAGAATAATATATAAATGTTTAATAAATTTAAATATAATTAGGAGTGATTAATTTTGAAAATCGGTAAAATAATAGAATTCTTTGCTATTGCTATTTGTTTAATAATAATTGTGCCACTTGCACTTATGTTTCTTACTGCTATTTTTGGCGTAAAAAGTGAAAATTATTCGAGAATTGATAATAATATAAATGATGATTATATTGATTCATATAAATGTCAATATGGACTTAGGGATAATATAACATATGAAGTTTATTATTATGATGAAGACAAAAATACAAATATGATAAAGCACCATGACCATATCATAGTAAATGAAGATAATATAGAAGAACTTAAGGATTTATTTAAAAATATAGAAATGGCTATTAATAGGACAGAGTGCAAAACAAAGTATGATGTTTCCAATATTGATAATATTACTTATGGTGATTATTTTTACTTAGAACGACCAGATGAATACTATGAAGCAATAAAAAATGGTTGCAAAGAAAAATCACCATATTATTGTGGTGAAAACAAATATACTATTTATTTTTATGATGTTGAAAATCATACTTTATTCTATGTTAAATCTTTTAATTTTTAAATTTTATGGGCTGTAAAAAATGACAATATGACAATTGCTAATACACATAGGGGTATGTGAAAGTAGATGTCATAATGTCATTTTTAATTGTTATCTTCAAGGAAGAATTCAACCATTTTTGTATAATTATCCTGGCTATTTAAACATGTATCAATTAAGTAACCTTTTTCATTTTCTAATTGATATTTTTTAATTCCTCTGATATAGAATTCTTTATTTCTATCTTCTATGTAGAAAGGCATTATATCGTTATATAAGCATTCTCTAAACATAATCATTCTTCCTACACGACCATTTCCATCTTGAAAAGGATGGATTTTTTCAAATTTAACATGAAAATCTATGATATCTTCTAATTTTTTTTCGGTTAGTTTGTTATATGAATCTAATAGTTTTTTCATATCTTTTGCTACATCTTTGGGTAGGGAAGTAGTTATATCACCGACGAAATTCTTTTTCTTTTTATATTCACCAATATTAAACCATTCTTTTTCACTATCAGTTAGAGTTCCATCTTTTAATATGAAGTGAAATTTTTTAATCATATCTTCAGTTAATGGTTCTTCAATAGTATCTAACATGTATTTAAATAGAGTAAAGTGATTTTTAGTTTCAGTTGCATCTTTTAAGACAATTACTTTATCACTACTTGTTAAAATAGTACCCGCATCATAAATACTAGCAGTTTCATCTGGAGTAATGGTAGATCCTTCCATGTGATTGGTATTGTAGGCAAATTCAATTTGTGTTTTGTGATATAAATTGCCAGACAAATTCATATTTTTTTGTTCTATTAATGCTTGTTTAACTTTGCTTATTTCCATTTTCTTCTTTCCTCCTTTTGTACTCATCATAATTGTTGAGCTGTTTTTGAATATCTTCTTTAATATATTTTAATCCAGTTTTTAAATCTTCAATTTCTTTTTTACTCTTATTTTTCATCACTTTTAAAGTTGATAAATCACAATTATCTATTAGTTCCATAACAATATTGTATGCTTCATTCTTTTTTTCGGCCTCAACCAATACTTCGCTCAATAGTATTATTTTTTTATCATCTCTTCTTTGAAATGCATTGACACTAGCATCATCATTAGCTATTTTTATCTCTTCCTTTGTATATCCAGCTAGTTTTAATAATTTATCAGAATCAATATCAAGAGCAAAAGCTAATTTTTTTAGTGATAAAACATTAGGTTTTTTTCTTTCACCTTTTTCGATTTTAGCAATTGTGTTATTGTCTATATTAGTTCTACGAGATAGTTCTCTTTGGGTTATGCCTAATTTTTTTCTGCTTGTACTTATAGCTTCTGCTAAAGTCTTAAAACCTTTAGTACTCATAATTGCACCACCTTTACATCTATATATATTTTATCATACTTTATATAGTATTGCAACAATTTTGTGAGTTTTAGTTACAAAAAGTATTGACAAATGTCATAAGCACTGTTAATATATAATTGTGAGCATAACTCACAGACGAAAGGAGGTGAAATATGAGATCGGTACAAGAAATAAATGCAAGTATAAAAAAAGACATCATTATTAATGGGATAATGAAGTCGAAAGGTTTATATTGTTTAGTATCCAATCCTAAAGTCGGTAAGTCGATGTTGGCACTACAACTAACCGATGCAGTTGCAAATAATAAACAATTTTTGGAGTTAGATGTATTTCCTTCTCCTGTACTTTATATTAGCACAGAATCTGATTTCAGTCAATTACAAGAGCGTATTGAACTATTGGAATTGGTATTTCCTGAGAATAATCTTTATATAACTGATTGTGATAGTAATGGTAAAATTACTAAAGAATATTTACTTAATGAAATTAAATTATTTTCAGAACAAACACATGGTAAATTAGTTATTATTGATATGCTTAAAGATATTGATTTTGGATTCGATTATAATATAAATGATTATCAGGATATAGGTCAAAAACTATTACCAGAACTTAGAATGATATGTAATAAATACAATGTTGCTATCTTGTTTACTCATCATTTAAATAAAAGAGGTACTTTACTTGGCAGTACAGCTTTTGATGCCGTTGTCGATGGAAAATTAACTTTAATTCAAAATAAAAATGATAAATCTTTAATTAGATTGAATGTTGTTAATAGAGATTTTCCTGAATTAGATATTCAACTAGAAAAATCAGAAAATCAAGTATTTAGAGTAGTTCCAGAATTAGAAGATGAGATAGATTTTAATTTAATGTTATTTATTAAGTATGCTTCAGAGAAAGTTGATTTTGATTTTACTTGTAGTGAAATCGTTAATAAAGCAAATATATTATTGACTCCAAAGCAATTTGGTAGATTGCTAAATTCTAATATAAATATACTTGAAAAAGAGGGGATTCATATTACTGATTGTAGAACCTCATCCCAAAGGTTATACCATTCACATTATGAAGAACCTATACAAAATTAAAAGTAAAAAATGAGTGTGGCACGTTTTGTTACGAAGTAATGAAAGTGGCGATAACGAATATTTTTACAAATTGTTTTAAATTATACCTTTACGAAAGTTTAGGTGTAATGCAAAAACAATAAAGGGGATTATTAGGGAACTCCCTAATCTCACATGGGCTATGCCCTAGTGAGATAGGACAATAAAATGTCCATTTACAAAATAAGCAAAGCAAGGAGGTTATAGATGTATGATGGAAATCAAGTAATTAGATTTGAAACAAAATATAAAGCAAGTGATTTAGGTGGATTAGGAGTTGAACTTACTGATAGAAAAGGAACAGGTAATTATGATAAAGATAGAACTAAATTTAATTATGCTTATGTACCTTTAACTTCATCAACACTAAAATCACAAGTTTATACAATGTTAAGAAATAACAATATATATTTTAATAATGGTAAAAATACAAATATGCTTAATGGTGCTATTGTTACTAGTGGCAAGGAATTCTTTCAAAGCTTAGGTATGAAATTTAAAAAGAGTGATAGAATTCATCAAGTCGGAAAGGATAAAGGTAAACCTATTTTGATACCTGATATAAAGAGTTCTGAAGATATACCTGAAAAGGTAAAAGAATTCTTTGACTCAAGCTATGAGTTCTTAGAAAATTTAGTTGGTAAAGAAAACATTGTTTATGCTGAAATTCATTATGACGAAGATACCCCACATATGCACTTTTATTTCTTACCTGTAGTTAATGAGGTTAAAAGAAAACTATTTGAAAAGGATAAAAATGGTAATTTAGTTAAACATGAGGTAATTGGTAAAGATGGTAATAAGAAGTTAATGCCAATTCAGAAGAAAGATAGTAATGGTAATAATATGTTTGAAACTATACAAGGTAAATTCTTAAACTGTGACCAATTTTGGAAAGAATTGGGTGGTAAAACTTCTTATGCAAAAATACAAGATAAATATAATGAATTTATAACAAGTAAGGGCTTTAATTTATATCGTGGAAATATTGGAGATAATTTAGAGCATATGACTAAAGCTAAATACACGATTAATGAATTACAAGGTCAAATTGATGAAATGTCTTTAGAACTTGAAAAAAATAAAGAATTAAACGAAATGGAATTACAAGTTCGTAATGATATTAGTAAAATTAATTCTGATGAAATATTAAATCCTGTTAAAAGGAAAGTAATTGGTTATAAAGATGAAGATATTAATAAACTAATTGACTATTCTAAAGATTTAAAGAAAGATAATATAAAGAATCTTATTAATATTCGTGAACAAAGTGATATTATTCAAAATCTATCTGAAAAAGTGGATAAGCTATCATTAGAGAATAAGAAATTAAAAGATGGACGAGCAATTAAAGAACGAGATTTGATAATTGATAAACAAAATAATATTATAGAGGAAAAGAATAATCTAATTGAATCATTAAAAGAACAAGTTAGTGAATTAAAGTACAAAGTAAGTTATTTTGTTAATATTTGTAAAACGGTTTGTAAAGCACTAGCTCATAAGATTGGTATTCATTATTCAAAAGATGATGAAATTGAATACGATTTAATAAAATATCATGCTGGAGTAATAAATAATAAATATACTCCTAAAAAAGAATATAGTGATATGGAACTTTAATAATTATAATTCTCTCTTAAACTATATAGCAAATAAAAATGATAATAATAAACGATATAAAATGTACCAAATATTCAAAATATAAAATTAAAAATGAAAGTGAGGTCCTAAATTATGGATAAAGAAATGTACAAAAATGATAAAGAACAATGTAGCTATCTTAGTTTAAAATCACACTCTGATTAATATATTTAAATAGAGGTGATCTTTATCGAGGTAGTTTACAATGTAACTCATGAATATAAAGATGATATAACTGATACTAAGTTAAAAGAAATTATAAATAGGAAATTGTATATAATAATATTATTTTTGGAAACTTGTATAAATGAAGCAAAATAGATGCTATAATGGTATTGGTTATAAGTTTAATTTAACAAGTAATTATTGCCTAGGGAAGAGAGGTAATAGTTATGAATGAAATGGAGAGTGTTAGAGAGAATAAATTATTAAGAGTTGGTATTTATTTAAGATTATCAAATGAAGATAAAGATAAAGTAAATAAAGATGATGATAGTGAATCTATTAAGAATCAGAGAAATATGTTAATTGATTATGTAGATAAACATCCTGAGTTTGCATTAATTGACGAATATTGTGATGAGGATTTATCTGGTGCTGGAACTTTTAGGCCTGAATTTGAAAGATTAATTAGAGATTGTGAAAATCATAAATTAGATATTGTACTTTGTAAAAGTCAATCAAGATTTTCTAGAGATATGGAAGTAGTTGAAAGGTATATCAACAATAAATTTAAAGAATGGAATATTAGATTTATTGGATTATCAGATAATGCCGATACCGATAATAGTGGTAATAAAAAATCAAGACAAATAAATGGTTTGGTTAATGAATGGTATTTGGAAGATGTATCTAATAATATCAGAAGTGCTTTTAACTCCAAAATGAAGCAAGGGGAGTACATATCTCCCTTTGCAGCATTTGGATATGAAGTATCTAAAGAAGATAATAATAAGTTAGTTGTTGATCCAATTGCTGCGGCAGTAGTGAAAGAGATTTATAACTTATATTTAAATGGATATGGTTTTACAGGTGTAGCAAAATATTTAAATAGCAGAAATATACCTAGTCCATCGCTTTATAAATATCGTAAGGGTATAAAACTTAATGTAATAAGTAATAGACCTAGAGAACAAATTAAATGGACGACAAATGCAATTAAAACTATTTTAACTAATGAATTATATTTAGGACATTTAATTCAAGGTAAAAGGACAACAGTAAGTTATAAAAATCATAAGATAATATCTAAAGATCAAAGTAAGTGGATTAGAAAAGAAAATACGCATGAAGCTATAATTGATGAAGAAACTTTTGCTAAAGTACAAATTGCTATGCATGAAAGAACTAAACCGATGAAATCAACAGGAGTTGTTCATAATTTTTCTGGAAAAGTGTTTTGCTCAGAATGTGGACATTATATGAGAAAGAAAAATTCGACAAGACATGAATATTTAGTTTGTTCTAATAATCGAGATGGATATGATGATTGTTGTAATAAGTCAGCTATGAGGTATGACACTTTAGAAAAAATAGTTTTGGATGAAATAAACAAGAAAATAAAGAAGTATTATGATGAATCCATACTAGAAAAAGAATCTAATAAACAACTTAAAAACAAATTTAGAGAAAAGATAAAAGTGTTAGAGAATCAAAAAATAGAAATTGAAAATAAAATATCTAAGACCAGGAATTACTTAAGAACACTATATGAAGATAAGGTTAATGGTGTTATTAATGCAGAACAATTTAAAGAATTAATTACTAATTATAATAATGATGAAGATGTTTATAGAAATCAAATTAAGTCTATTGATAATGAGATTGCTTTTTATAAAATGAAAGAAGAAGCAAGTAAGAATAATAATGAATTATTTAAAAAATACCAACAATTAAAAGAACTAACTAGAGTGACAATTGAAGAATTTGTAGAAAAAATATATATTGGAGCGTTAAACGAAGAAACAAATACTAGAAACATTAAAATTAAATGGAATTTTGAGTAGAGATATATTCGTTTGTATCTCTACTTTTCCGTTTTTTAGTAAAAAAAACACTTTAGGGTTGTTTCAGGACACAAAATAAATGCTTGTAAAATAAGGAAATAATGGCATGAGTGTCTTAACAACATTCACCGAGTAGCTCTTATTAGGACTTTAAGTTTAAAACCGGATGTATTGCTATTAGATGAGCCCTTTTCAGCCTTAGATTATCAAACTAGATTGATGGTAGCTGACGATGTTTATCAAATTATTAAGAAAGAAAAAAAGACGGTAATAATGATAACTCATGATATTGAAGAAGCTTGCAGTATGGCTGATAGAGTGGTTGTACTTAGTAATAGACCATCAAAAGTGAAGAAGATCATTAATATTGATATGGATGATAGTCCAATAAGAAGACGCAAAATGTTAGAGTTCGGTGAATACTCTGATAGGGTATGGAAAGAATTTGATGGTTATGAAGAGTGATGAATATAAAATATATTTAAGAAAGAGAAAACTATATTTAATTTTTACATATATTGCACAGATAGTTATTTTAATTAGTTTTATTTTTCTTTGGGAATATTTGTCACGAAAGAATATAATCAATAGTTTTATATATTCTTCACCTATAAAAGTCGTTAAGACAATAATTGATTTATATAACAAAGGGACTTTATTTAAACATATATGGGTTACTAGTTATGAAACAATTATTAGTTTTTTATTGGCAACATTATTAGGTACTGTGATTGCGATTATATTATGGTATAGTAAATTCTTATATAAGGTTATGGAACCGTATTTAACAGTTCTTAATAGTCTTCCTAAGGTATCTTTAGGGCCAATTATTATTATTTTATGTGGAGCTAATATTAAATCAATTATTATTATGGCATTACTTATATCTTTAATTATCACTATTACTAGTGTGCATTCTGGATTTATTAATACTGATAAAAATATGATTAAACTTATGAATAGTTTAAAGGCTAGTAAATGGCAAATATTAAAATTATTAATTATTCCATATAATTATCATGTGATTATTAGTAGTTTAAAAATAAATGTTGGTTTATCTTTGGTAGGGGTTATTATGGGAGAATTTCTTGTTTCTAAGAATGGAATAGGCTATTTGATTAATTATGGTAGTCAAGTATTTAATTTGGATTTGGTGTTTGCCGGGATAGTTATTCTGCTTATAGTATCGTATTTATTGTATTTAATAGTTCTATATATTGAAAGAGCACTAACGGTAAAAAGTTAGGGCTTTTTAATTAATATTTGACATATGAATAAATGTATGGTATTATATTTAGCCGTCAAAGAGAAATAATATTTTAAATAATAGGGGGATGAATTATGGAATTATTAGAACTTAAAAATATTGCTGCTGAAGAAGTTTGCGGTAGATTCTATCCACAGATGAAGAGAATACTAGATGCGAATAGGGTAAAAAGTGTTCAGGATTTAATTAATGTGATGCCTAAATATCCAAATGTTGACTGGTCAGTACTTGATAACAGAATTAAATATGCTAAACACTATATAGTGTTAGCCCATACATTTGATACGGAACCAGTAACAGTTTTATGTAAGCAGTATGATGATGAGAGATTAAATCATGTTGATACTTTAAATACAGGTAGTATATTATTACTATTTTCACCAATTTCCGATTATACACTATCGTCTTCAAAATTTGATGCCTTTACGATTGAGGAAATCAAAAAATTCTTATCTTTAACTGACTATAAGGGTAGAAATTATTTGATAAGTAGATTAAGATATTTTAGTACTAATGACTTGCCGGAAATATTAACGGCGGTTAATATGTATACGGATCAAGTTATTAGACAATCAGAATTGACTGATTCAAGAGATGAAAATTTATTTTTATATCAACAGGATGAAAAAAGAGAATTAGTAAGTAAACAATATGATGAAATGGTATCATACTTGCTTGATAATGCTAAAGAATTTGTCTGGGGAGAAATAACTGATACTAAACGAAGATTTTATGAATCATCAATTACGCAAGATAGATTAAAAGGTACTGTAGTTCGTGATAGAATGACTAATTTACTTGCAGATTATATGACAACTTCAGAATTAGAAAATATTTCAAAAAATGATTATAAAGTATTAAAACGCTTTATTAAACGATAAACATTAGCAATTATTTGCTAATGTTTTTTATTGATAAAATAAGCAAAATATGGTAGTATTGTAATATATGGTAAGAGAGGAGATGGTATGATGATTTGGAGTAAAAAAGGCTTTAAAAAGCAGTTTAATCCGTTTGTCATTGCTCCTTTTTTGATATTTGTGATAGTATTAATGCTTACATTTGGCTATTCATTATATACGGATACTTTGGCAATTGATGCGGGAACAGCAGTTATCAGATTAGTTAGAGATATTAGATTAACTGGGCTAAATATGCAGGGGGGAACAAATGGTGGAAATGCTAGTACCAGTCAATATGGAGTTGCTAGTATTGAATCAGATGTAAGTTTACCAAACGCTCTATCAACGGTTACTTATGAAGTGCAGGTTACTAATATTGGCAATGTTGAGCAAGGACTTCATACAATTACTGGGTTGCCTAGTAATTTAAAGTATGAATTAACAAATTATAATATTGAGACAACTTTATGTGATACGGTCAATCCAACTAAATGTAAACTAGGTTCTGTTACAGTATTTAATATAACAATTATGTATGATGAAAATGGCTATGATGGTGTGGATACGGATTTTTCTCTTCATTTGGATTTTGATTTCTTTGAAATTAATTATGTTGCTAGAATTGGTACTAATTACTATCAGAACTTAGCTGAAGCTATCAATGCGGTACCTAGTGATGGCACTGAAACAACGATTGTGTTATTAAAGAATACCGAGGAATGTTCAACTATTCCTAGTGGTAAAAATGTTGTGCTCGATTTTCCTGGATTAGTATTAACTAGTGCGGGTACTTTACCAGTTATTCAAGTACGAGGAACATTAACTATGAATAATGGAACAATTTTCACAGCAGCGACGCAGGCTGCAATAAATGTTGAACAAAATGGAACGTTTATCATGACTGGTGGCAGAATTGTTGCAAGTGGTGATAGACAGGCTTTGTACGTTGATACGGGAACTGCCCGAATATCCGGAAGCGCTTATTTGAGCGCGCAAGCAGTAGTTGAAGCAAATAAACGACGTGGAACAGTTCAGACTTTAGCAACAGGCTCATTATATATTACAGGTGGAACAATCGAATCAACTAATCCTAATGGAATGGCATTATCAAATTCAGGAACGACAACAATAGGTACTAAAGATGGCGTTGTTAGCACGAATTCACCATCGTTTAAGTCTGCTGGATATGGTATTGTAATTGACAAGGGTTCAGTTAAATTCTATGATGGAATTTCTAGGGGAAAGATTTCAGCACTTGAAGGTGAACAATTAGTTAATGATATGGAAACGGGATATGGTATTAGAACTGCTACCGAGCCGTTTGAAGAAGAAAATTATTCTACGGCATATTTGGTTATTGGCGTTACGGTAACTTTTGATCCAAATGGAGGGTCTGTTAATAATGGGACAAAAACGGTTCTTGATGGAAACTCAGTTGGGGCAATGCCAACACCTACGAGATCAAAATATGTTTTTGATGGATGGTATACTGATCCAGATGATGGGGTAATTGTTACACCTAGTACAATAGTTCATGGGACGACTCGTTATTATGCTCATTGGACGTATGTTGATGATTCATATGTAGCACAAATAGGGAATACACAGTATCATACTTTAACAGCAGCTATTTCAGCTGCTTCAAATGGGGTTGAAACAACTATTACATTAATTAAAAATGCTAACGAACATATTACTATTGCCAGTGGTAAGAATATAGTATTAGATTTTCAAAATTATGTGTTGAGTAACGTCGATAATAATGCAGTTATTGTTAATAATGGTACACTAAAGTTCGTTGGTGGTACAATTTCTACGACGTCAACATCTACGGCTGCAGTTAACAATAGTTCAACGGGTAATCTTACGGTAACTGGTGGTAGTATTATAGCAACTGGTCTTAGACAGGCTATATACAATGATGGGGGAAGGGTAACAATAAGTGGAACAGCACATTTAAGTTCTAAAGCTAAGGTTGAAAATAGTAATAAACGTGGAACAGTTCAAAATATAAACTCAGGAATAATGACAATAACTGGTGGAACAATTGAATCATCTGCGACAAATGGTATTGGAGTAACTAATGCTGCTACTTTGACAATTGGTGTTGATGACGCTTCTATCTCAATTACAACACCAATACTTCAGGGTAAAGGGCACGGATTAAATAATACTGGAACAGCATATTTTTACGATGGCGTTTTAAGGGGACAAGCACCGATATTAGGAACTAATCCATCTATTAATCCGGATGCAACAATGATTACTTCAAATGAGATGGTTGACGGAGTAAATTATGCAATTGCATATTTGGGATGGAGTAATTCATAAAACATATTGTTGAAAAATGATATGTTTTTTGTTATAATTATTTTGATGATGATAGGTAAAAAAGATGTCTTATATGCAAAATTAATAGATGGTTAGGTGATATGGTGAAAAAAAAGATTATTATAGCTATGAGTAGTTTAATTATTTTAGTTATCGTATTTATTCTTTGGAATAATAGAACAGTATCTACGATTACTTTAGATAT
>JAEEGL015306171.1_pt1 | contig 21143 bp, 17 predicted proteins | sample 9134231 | NCBI WGS metagenome assembly JAEEGL01 (sample SAMN16246548, study PRJNA631951) | gut metagenome | biome: gut microbiome; feature: rumen; material: fiber-attached | host: Bos | place: Iran: Karaj | collected 2018-10 | reverse complement strand
CGATCGTTCTTCCCGCTACTCAGGCTGTTTATATGCAGTGCCTTGAAGAAGGCCTTCTTAAGATCTTCATTGAATCCGGATGTGTTGTTTCCACTCCCACATGCGGTCCCTGTCTCGGCGGTTACATGGGGGTCATGGCAGCCGGAGAAAGATGCGTATCTACTACCAACAGAAACTTTGTAGGACGTATGGGACATGTTGATTCGGAAGTTTATCTTGCAAGCCCCGCAGTTGCCGCAGCAAGCGCAATCAAGGGATGCATTGCTTGCCCCGAAGATATGTAATTTAAGGAGAGATATAAAATGGATAACGCTAAAGGCAGAGTATTTAAATACGGTGACAATGTAGACACCGATGTTATTATTCCCGCAAGATACCTTAATTCTTCCGATCCCGCAGAGCTTGCTACTCACTGTATGGAAGATATTGATAAGGACTTCACCAAGAAGGTCAACAAAGGAGATATTATCGTAGCAGCCAAGAACTTCGGTTGCGGATCTTCAAGAGAGCATGCTCCCATTTCCATCAAGGCTTCCGGTGTTTCCTGCGTTATCGCAGAGACCTTCGCGAGGATCTTCTACCGTAACGCAATCAATATAGGGCTTCCCATCATTGAGTGTCCCGAAGCATCAAAGAATATCGATGCGGGCGATGAGGTAGAGATAGACTTTAACACCGGTATCATCACAGATATTACCAAGGGAACCACTTATCAGGGACAGGCATTCCCCGAGTTCATGCAGAAGCTTATTGCTGCCGGCGGACTTGTGAATTTTATCAACGAAGGAAAGTAAAGTGTTTGCATTTGTAGAAGGTATCCTCGATCTGCTCGAAGCCGATATGTGTGTTGTCGATATCGGAGGCTTAGGGATCAATGTGAACATCACATCCAGATGTTCAATGGAGATCGGATCGGCAGGAGATCATGTAAAACTTTATACCTATACCCAGGTAGCTGAAGATACTTTCCAGCTCTATGGTTTTTCGGACCGCGACGAGCTTGATATGTTTAAAAAGCTTATCTCCGTATCGGGCGTCGGACCTAAGAGTGCACTTTCCCTATTGTCCGTAATGGATGCGGATTCCGTAAGATATGCGGTCATCAGTGATGATATCAAGGCTCTTTCAAAGGCCAAGGGCATCTCGGCCAAAACCGCAGGTAAGATCATTATTGAACTCAAGGGTAAAGTGGATCTGTCTGATGAAAGCCTGGCATCAAAATTCGCATCGGGACCCAAACCCGTCATCAAGGCTGATCTTGGCAGCGAGGAAGCCGATGCGCTTGCCGCACTTGTTTCACTCGGCTATTCCGAAACCGAAAGCACCAGAGCTATCATGGCTGTAGACGGTCATGAAAAGCTTGATTCAGGTTCTCTTTTGTCCCTTGCGCTTAAGACTCTTTACGGAAAATAATCTGTATGCCCAGAAGTATTGAAACCAATATCACAAATGAAGACAAGCCCGTCGAGCATTCCCTCCGCCCCACAAGGCTTAAGGAATACATCGGTCAGGAAGCTATCAAGGAAAGACTGATCATCCAGCTGGAGGCAGCTAAGGCAAGAGGAGAGGCGCTTGACCATATTCTGTTGTACGGACCTCCCGGTCTCGGCAAGACAACCCTTGCGGGCATCATATCCAATGAGATGGGAACACATATCAGGATCACATCGGGTCCGGCGATCGAGAAGCCTTCGGAAATGGCAGCGATCCTCAATTCCCTTCAGGAAAGGGATATGCTCTTTATTGATGAAATTCACAGGCTTAACCGTCAGGTTGAAGAGGTGCTTTATCCCGCGATGGAGGATTTTGCGATAGACGTAATGATCGGCAAGGATTCTTCGTCATCTGCAAGAAGCGTAAGACTTCCCTTGCCTCATTTTACTCTGATAGGTGCTACCACAAGGGCTGATATGCTCACTGCCCCCCTCCGCGACAGATTCGGAGAGCAGTTCCATATGGAATTCTATACTCCGGAGGAGCTTGCTGAGGTTCTTATGTTTTCTTCCGGAAAGCTTTCGGTTGATATAAAGCATGACGCGGCACTCGAGCTTGCAAAAAGAAGCCGCGGAACTCCCCGTATAGCCAACAGGATGCTCAAGCGTGTAAGGGATTATGCGCTGGTAAGATATGACGGAATCATCACAAGGGACATTGCGGTCGAAGCAATGGATCTTATGTCTATAGATAAGGTCGGACTGGACAATACTGACAGGAAGATCCTTGAGACCATAATAAAGAAGTTTGACGGAGGTCCCGTCGGACTCGATACACTTGCTGCCGCAACGGGAGAAGATGCCGGAACGATCGAGGATGTATATGAACCCTATCTTCTCAAGAACGGATTTATCATGAGGACTCCCAAGGGAAGAGTTGTGACAGATCTGGCAAGGGATCATCTCGATATGTGGCTTACATGATATTTGAAATGATATGCAACTATAGTATATACTTGTCATTGGAGCATGGTTAATACGTTACCTGTCCGATCGGAGGGATCATATGGCTGACGTCAACGAAACACAGGTTATAATCGCAGGTAAAGTCCTTACACTCACAGGTTATGAGACTGCGGAATACACCCAGAAGGTTGCCAACTACATCAACAAGAAGATGGATGAGTGCAGAAATGCCGTATCCTTCAGATCACAGAATAAAGAGACACAGATGCTCCTTGTGGCTCTAAATATTGCCGACGACTACATGAAGATCAGCGAAAAGCTCAAAGAAAATGAGCAGCTGATCAAGGATAAAGATACTGAGATCTATAATCTCAAGCATGACATCATCACCATCCAGGGAAGGCTCGATAAGGCAGATGATCAGGTAAGAACACTTCAGGACAAGATGGCTGAAAGCTCCAAGAAGCTCATTCAGCTTGATGCTAAGCTCCGTACCAAGGATAAGTCCTCTAGAAGCTCAGACAGGGATGATGACCGCCTTGCAAGACCCGAGCCTAAGGCTGAAGTAAAGCCTGAGCCGGCTAAACCTGAGCCTCAAAAGCCTGAGATGCCCAAAGCGGAAGCTAAGCCGGAACCTGTTAAGGAAGCTCCCAAAGCAGATTCCCCCAAGGCGGAAGCTCCCAAGACTGATGCTAAACCGGAAAGTGCTAAGCCCGAAAACGCTAAGCCCGAAAACGCTAAGCCCGAACCTGTTAAGCCGGAGTCCGTTAAGTCTGAGACTTCCAAGCCTGAGGCACTGGGCGCATCCAAGTCCCAGCCGGGTGTCGGAGTCAGATCGTTAAACGGTGACAAAGATAAGCCCATTCCTTTCCCTTATAAGAAATGACAGATAAAGGCTTTTCAAAAAAATATAATTTTATAGAGCTCCTTGCTCCCGCAGGCAGCAAGGAGTCTTTTTATGCAGGATTGAAGGCGGGTGCCGATGCCGTTTATATGGCATACGAAAAATTCGGTGCACGTGCTTATGCCGGAAATTTTGACATTGACGACATTATCGAGTGCATTGAATTCGCTCATCTATACGGCAAGAAGGTTTATCTTACCGTTAATACCCTTGTTAAAGACAAAGAGTTCCCGGAACTGGAAGAATTTGCCGCATCCGGAATTCCCTCCATGTCTGACGGTCTTATTATCCAGGATCTGGGTGTTGCTTCTTTTTTTATTGAAAAGTATCCCCTGATCCCGCTTCACGCAAGTACACAGATGTCTGTAACGGGATCTTACGGCGCTGATTTTCTGAAGGACAGGGGGTTTTCGAGGATTGTCCCCGCAAGAGAACTGAGCTTTGAAGAGATACGGGATATACATGATAAGACCGGTCTTGAGATAGAATGCTTTATTCACGGAGCTATGTGCTACAGCTATTCCGGACAGTGTCTTTTTTCATCCGTCCTCGGGGGAAGAAGCGGAAACAGGGGCAGATGTGCCCAGCCCTGCAGACTCAGTTACCGGATCCAGGGCGCACCCAAAGGTACCGAGACATATCCCTTAAGCCTTAAGGATATGTGCACTCTTGAGCTGCTTCCTCGGATACTTGACGCGGGTGTATGTTCACTTAAAGTTGAAGGCAGGATGAAGCCCGCGGAATATGTAAACGGAGTCATTTTCGTATACAGGAAATATCTGGATCTATATTTATCGGGTAACGAATACCGTGTTGAAAAAGAAGACCTTAAGACATTATCAAATCTCTATGTAAGGGGCAGTCTTTCACACGGCTATTATGACAGACATAATTCTAAGGATATGGTGACCGTTACCAGTCACGGATATAACGGTTCCGATAAAGAAGACCGGGAGAAGTCTTCGGTTCAAAGTACTGACAGCATTTATACTCCCGGGATCAGCGTTTCGTTTACCGCGGATTTCAGGACAGGCAATGAAGCTGTTCTTAAGGCATTTGCGCAGACTCTTGACGGAAGAAAGGCATCATGTCAGGTTTCGGGTGAAACGGTCCAGAAGGCTCAGAAGGCATCCGTTTCCGAAGCGGATATCAGAAGGTCTCTTAAAAAACTAGGAAATACTCCGTTTGTAACGAATGATGACAGCATCACCGTAAATATCGATGACGGCATTTTCTATTCTCTGGGTAACATAAATGTACTGCGCAGGGAAGCACTTTCCGTTTTGAAAAATGATCTTTTATATCCGCCCGTTCAAAATGAATCCATTTCCGATTGTGCCGGACTCAGGATTCCCGGAATGGGGCGGTTTGTACCCGCTGCCGGTCATTCTTTCCTTATAAGGACGGAAGATCAGCTTCTCGGACTTTCTGATAATTCAGATATCATTTCTGATAAAAGCATACCCAGGATTTACTATGAGGAAGCTTTCTTTTGCGATGATAAAAGCATCAGCCTCATAAAAAGCTTTAAGCAAAAGACCGGTGTGCCTGTATTTGCAGCGTGTTCATTTATAAGAAGAAAAGGTGATGACCTTGGCTTCATCAACAGATATATTGATTCAGAGCTCATTGACGGGCTGCTTGTAAGAAATCTTGAAGATCTTGCTTTTTTCGGTGACTGCGAAAACTTACCTGTAATATCCGATTTTGGTCTTTATGCCTGGAACGAGCGTTCATCGGCTGAGATCGGATATAATGTATCCGGAGGCACTTTGCCCCTGGAACTTTCCGATGCCGAATGCAGGGATCTTGTAAAGGGATCGGACTTTTACCTTGAAAGAGTGGTATACGGCCGCGCACCATTAATGATCAGTGCCAACTGTGTCAGAAAAACTCTTAAATCTTGTACCAAAAACAGCGGTTTTGAGACTATAATAGACAGAAAGGGGATTTCATTCCCCGTTTATGCTGATTGTTATCATTGTTTGAATGTAATATATAATTCCGTCCCCCTGACACTGAAGGATGAAACGGGACTTTGCGGCAGGGTTGAATTTACGACGGAAAGCCGGGATGAATGTGCCGGGATAATAAAGCTTTATCTGTCGGGCTTACAGCCTGATGGCGCACATACATCCGGATGGGCCGAAAGACCAGTCATGTAAGGAATAACCGTGCAGATCACTTTGAAATTTTATGTAATAGAATTATCGAAGTATGTGATAGCTTTTCTTATGCTCCTATATACGACGCTTGCCGTTGTGTGTAATTTCTCGCAAAAGAAAAAGCTCGTATCCGTGCTTACATCTGTTCAGAGCGGTCTGATGCTGCTCCTGATGTTTCTGTGCTTCCTCGATATGACCTTTGTTTCGGGGAGGGAAGAATACTTATATCTGTTTGCATTCATAACTCTGTTTCTGTTCTTTATGATCACGATCGTATCGATCATATACGACAAATCCGACAGACTTCTCCTCAACAATATGTGCCTTCTTTCGGGCATAGGTCTGTGCATTGTTTCCAGGCTTTCCTTCGCAAAGGCATTCAGACAATACATAATCACGTTGATATCCTTTGCCATCTGTCTTGCGATACCTTTTCTTATAGACAGGCTTAAATTCTTCAGACGTCTTCTCTGGCTGTATGCCGGGGCGGGGATCGTTGTTCTGTCGATTGTGCTCCTTACCGGAAGAAGAACTCACGGAGCTTTTATCACCTATACGATCAAGGGCTTTACCTTCCAGCCGTCAGAATTTGTTAAGATCATATTCCTGTTCTTCCTGGCTGCGCTTTTATACAAATACAATTCCTTTAAATGGATATTTATATCGGCTGTGATATCCGGCATTTATGTCATTATCCTGGTTCTGTCCAAGGATCTCGGAAGTGCGCTGATATTCTTTGTTACCTATGTAATGATCGTTGTAATGTCCACACACAATTATCTGTATCTGCTGACAGGACTCGGAGGCGGAACCATTGCCAGTATAGTGGCATATAAGCTTTTCGATCATGTAAAGGTCCGTGTTGTTGCATTCCTTGATCCATGGACCTATATTGACGACCAGGCATACCAGATCACGCAGTCACTCTTTGCGATAAGTTCGGGTGGGTGGTTCGGAAACGGACTGATGCAGGGAAGACCCTCGGACATTCCCTTCGTAGATCAGGACCTTGTCATTTCGGCGGTCTGTGAAGAGTTCGGTCTTCTTTTTGCGATATGCCTTCTGGTCATATGCCTCTGCGTTTTCTGCAGGATGATGATGCTTTCGGCATCGATCGCCGATAAGTTCTATCAGACCGTTGTGTACGGTATTGGAGTAATGTATATTTTCCAGGTTTTCCTTACCGTAGGAGGCGGTACCAAGTTCATTCCTCTTACCGGTGTGACGCTTCCCTTCATCAGCTCCGGCGGAAGCTCGGTCATGACTACATACATAATGTTTTTCATAGTACAGGGAATAGTTATTAAATCAAGAAATTATGAAGCCAGATCTGAAAGAAAAACTGAAGGACTTTCATCCGATAAGAAAGTATAGGGAAAGTTCGCCCAGATATAAGTCCATGGTTCTGATAAATGTGACCATGTTTATTTTCTGCGGTCTCTTTTTCTTCATGTTTATCTATCTGTCCGTGTTTGTATCAACCTCTACGATCGATCTGTATAACAACAGCTACAACAACAGGGAAGAGATACAGATTAAAAACGTAACCCGCGGAACCATCTATTCTGCGGAGGGTGAAGTGCTTGCGGAGACCAGAACCGATGAGAACGGAAATGAGATCAGATATTATCCCTACGGTTCAATGTTTGCCCACGCCGTCGGGTATTCGGTGAACGGACGTATGGGCATTGAAAACGATGCAAATTATTACCTGATGCATACAGGTGCAAGCCTTTCGGAGAGGGTTAATAACGATCTCGAGAATGTCAAGAATCCCGGATACAACGTTAACAGCACATTGAGCGTAGATCTTCAGAAGGTTGCCGATGATTATCTCGGAATGTATAACGGTGCCGTGATCGTGACCGAGGTCAAGACCGGCAAGATCCTTGTCATGCTTTCGCATCCTGATTTTAATCCCGGAACAATTAGTGAAGACTGGGAGACCATCACCACAACGCCCGGCGGTTCACAGCTTTTAAACCGTGCGACACAGGGACTGTATCCTCCCGGATCTACCTTTAAGATCATAACCGCACTTGAATATTACAGGGAGCATCCGGATGACTGGGAGAATTATGATTATATCTGTAACGGCCATATAGAGCATGATAATTACAGGGTAAGCTGTATCTACGGAAGCGTGCACGGAGAGCTCGACCTTAAGGGTTCATTCGCCAGATCCTGTAATTCATCTTTCGTAAACGTCGGTCTTTCTCTCGACAGGGATGACTGGTCACGTACAATGGATGATCTGTATTTTAACGATCCGCTTCCCACCGACCTTCTTGCAAACAGAAGCAGGGCATATATAGGAACCGGATCCACCGATTACGACATCATGCAGACAGCCATAGGCCAGGGCAAGACAATAATGACCCCCCTGCATCTGAATATGATCACCCAGGCTGTCGCAAACGGCGGTGTGATGATGCGTCCCTATATCATAGATTCGATAACGGATGAAGACGGCAAAGTAATAAGAAGCTATGAGCCCGAAAGTGTTGGACGGGTAATGACTGAAGAAGAAGCGGCTTTCCTGAATGAAATGATGAGAGCCGTTGTTACCGACGGAACAGCCAAGGTTTTAAATAATGATGCTTATACTGTCGCAGGCAAGACCGGAACTGCAGAATTTGCCGAAGACATTAACGAATCCCATGCGTGGTTTACCGCTTTTGCTCCCGCAGAGGATCCCGAGATCTGTGTAACTATCATAATAGAAAAAGCGGGGACAGGCGTAGAGTACGCTGTCCCCCTGGCTAAAAGAATATTTAATGCTTATTTTGGTGTGAACTGATCAGATTATCTTGACTATTTCGAGATCTTTTCTGTCCGCAAGATTCAGGATCATATTCCCTGCGTTTCTCAGCATCGGCCTTGCATAAGAATTCTTGTTGATCAGCATGACTTCCCATTCCGTTCCGTCATTTAACTCAACTATGGTACCGATCTGTGCTTCCGATATCCTTTCGATAAGAGGCATAAGGATCGCCGTATCGTATTTTTCCAGCGATTTTTCGAATGTTCCGATGATCTGCAGGGGAGTAAATGCGGCTCTGAAGGTTCTGGGCGATGCCATTGCTATATATGTATCGACTATGGCAAGGTATCTTGCATATTCATTTATCTTATCGCCGGACAGACCGACGGGATAGCCTGTTCCGTCTGTTTTCTCGTGATGCATCAGGATACACTTCTTGATGTCATCGTTAAGTGCGGTATCATTCTTTACAAGCTGGAATCCGAGAAGAGTATGCTGCTTTACCATTTCGTATTCCTGATCGCTGAGCTTTCCGGGTTTCCAGAGAATCTCGTGCGGGATCTTCCATTTGCCGATATCGTAATAGAAACCGCAGAGAATGAGAGTTCTTTTTTTATCCTCGGGAAGAGTGAGCCAGTTAGCGAATGCTCCGCACAGAAGTGCCGCATTGAAGGACTGGGTGTAGGTAAGCTCATCCTCGTTGGGCATCATATTGTATATGAAATCAAGGAGCTGCTTTTCCGATTTGACGGTAGAATAGCATTCATTGAATATGTCGATGAGATTCTGGCTGGGGATCGAAAATTTGGTTCCGAGATATGAGAGCATTACTCCCTTATATCTGGTCAGGCAGTCGTTGTACTTCTCCCTGAATTTTTTGAAATCCTCATCAAACTGGATCCGCTCGTTATGCGTAGTTGCATAATCGACATCCTCCATAATGGTGACCGCCATTATGTCGTAATGATCGAGTCTGTCGATAACGGCCTGCGTGATCTTGGTTCCGGCATTATAAACCACCTTGCCGCCCGATTCGACCGGTTCGCCAAGCTCCATGCCTTCGCGTAATTCCATTCTAGAAATAGTTTTCATGGGATCCCTCAATAAGATATATTTCACTAGGAATTTTAATAATTTATGAATCTGCTGTCAATTCAACTGTGGTATATTATTTCTATGAAATTCGTTGATGACTTATTAAGCAAAATATTCAGGAAGAACATCAATATCATATATATCGATGATCTTTATCTTTCGGAAGATTTATCCGAAAAGAAGCTTGAAAAGCTCAAAAAGAAGATCGAACAGGGAAAGGGCAGTGCCGCTCTTTTATTAAAGTCGGAGAATAAGAACGACTGCATAGATATAGTTACTCCTTTTCAGCTTAAGTCCAAGGTGTGGGAAGGCAGGGATGCAGTTTGCATAGGGCTTGCAGGAAGCAGGGATGAAGCTTTTGATCTTGTTCAGTCCATTATAAAGGACTGCATTGATAAAACCGGAGGCACGGGCCTCAAAGAATTCATATGCTCGCTGTGATACTCAAAATTCTATCCGTTATAGGAATCCTGCTCCTGTGCCTGCTGGGGCTTGTTGTTTTGTTCGCAATACTCATTCTCGTTCTGCCCGTCAGATACAGGATAAAGGCATTCAGGGATAAAGACAGCGAACTGTGTGCGGTTTTTAAGCTGAATTATTTCTTTCATATCCTGAGGGCAGCTGCCGAATATGAGCAGAAGAAGGTAAGCGTCACAGTAAAGATTCTATGGTTTAAGCTCTTTTCGATGGAATTTCCGGATCCTGACGGTGAAAGCGATATTTCCGATGAGGATTTCGATGCATTTATTGATGAAGAACTTCCTGATGATGAATTTGAAATAACCGCAGGTTCCGGTGAATCGTCATCAGAAGAGCTGTCTATGGAAGTGCCGTCTACAGAAGAAGCATCCTCGGAAGAACCGATGTCCGCGGTTTCTGACGAAGAACTCCATAATGACCTGTTCGGTGACGATGACCCGGGCTCTGATGACGGTTTTTCCGACGGCTGTGACCCGGTTCATGACAATGCGGATGATTCGGTCACCGGAGACGGCGATTCCGATACCGGTGATGATGCTACGTCCGGCCTGTTTGACAGGATTTCGGGACTTATAGATAAGATAAAATGCAAATACAGGGGATTTTATGATAAAATAGTAAAGGTCCGTACCGAGATCAGATATTACAGGAATATCCTGAACTCGAATGAGGCCGCATATGCCTTGAGGGTGATAAAAAAACGTCTGAAGAAGATATTTAGGCTCATCCTTCCCGGAAAGGTCACCTGCGACCTGGTTTACGGATTTTCATCACCCGACCTTACCGGTAAGGTTTACGGACTGTACTGCATATTCCGCAGAAGGTTTACCGGGGGTTCGAAGGTTATCCCGGACTTTGAGACGGAAACTTTTGAAGGCTTCATTGAAGCAAAGGGGCATTTTAACCTGATAAGCATACTGCATAATCTTGTCTGCATCGCTTTGAACAGAAACTGCAGGAAGCTTTACAGATCACTTAAGCACCACAGAAACAGATCAGATCAGACATCAGACACAAAGAAGGACGAAAATCTTTCCGAAGAAGCCGCCTGATCGTGGAAAGGGATCATTATGGCCGATATTGAGAAAAAAGAAGTAGTTGATTCCCTGCTTTCCGGCATGGATACCATACTTTCATCCAAGACAGTTGTGGGAAATCCGATTGTTGTAGGTGATACGACTCTTATACCTCTTGTTGATGTTTCGTTCGGAGTTGCAGCGGGAAGCGGACACGAGAGCAGGAATTACAACAAGAATTCATCTGCCGGAGGTATGGGCGGCAAAGTCAGCCCGAATGCGGTTATAGTTATCAAGGACGGATCAACAAGACTTCTTTCCGTCAAGAACCAGGATACCATTACCAAGATAATGGATATGGTTCCCGAGGTGGTCCACAGATTATCCAAGGATAAGAAAGGCGGGCCCGAAGATGAAGAATTAAAGGAAAAGGCGTTTCCTGAAGACGATTTATAATCAGGGGAATTATGATCGACTTAGAGACAATTGTCCAATGTGAAGACAGTGACAAACTGAAAGAGATCAAGATCTTTCTTTTCCAGGAGAACATGCGTCTTTCCGCTGAAAAGCAGAGACTGGAGACCGAGAGGAAGGAACTGAAGAACCTCCAGGAATCCTTTATGAAGGACAGAGTCAGTTTAAGGGATGAGCTAAACGAGCTGAACAGGCGCACTTCACAGGAACGTCAGAGACTTCGTCAGGAGAATCTCTTTTTTGACAAGAAGATGGAGATACTCAAGGACGGTTTCAGGACTCTTGAGGAAGACAGACGTAAGTTCGAAAGAGAAAAGGAAGAATTTGATTCATCGAGAAGACTGACCATGTCGGATATCAGCGTTCCGGATCTATCAAAGCTTTCGGAATCTGATTTCGACTCGATCGCCTGTGTTCTTTTTTCAAATGTGACTAGTCCTCAGATGCTGAGGAAGAGATACAAGGATCTTGTTAAGATATTCCATCCGGATAATCAGTGCGGAGACGAGAGACTTGTAAGGGCTATCAACAGGGAATATCACAGAAGAAAGGCATAAAAAAAGGACAGGGCAAAAACCCTGTCCTTAATTATTCAAAAATTATGCACGCTCTACAGCGCCGCTGCGAAGGCATCTGGAACATACATGCATTCTCTTTGACTGTCCGTTAACCTTGCACTTTACGCTGAGGACATTGGACTTCCAGATTGCATTCGATCTTCTGTGAGAGTGACTCACATTATTTCCGAAATGAACTCCCTTGCCGCAAACATCACACTTAGCCATTATCTCACCTCTCGGCGTTATTTACATAATCAATATATTGTCCGAAAACGCAACATATGTATATTATCAAAGGAAAATCAATATTGCAAGGAATTTTTTGAAATTTTGACCCCTTTAGTTTATTTATGATATAATCAAGCACAGTTTTGCAGTAAAGGAGGATTTATATGAAGAGTTCTTCCATGAATACCCATATGGGAAACATTATTGTAGATAATGATGTTATTGCTCAGTATGCGGGTAGCGTTGCCATTGAGTGCATCGGTATCGTAGGAATGGCCGGAATAAGCGTAAAAGACGGCATTGCGAAAATATTACGCACTGAAAATCTTTCGAGGGGAATTAATGTCAGGCTTTCATCGGATCATAAGCTCATCCTTGATTTCCATGTTATCGTAGCTTACGGTGTCAGCATCATGACCGTTTCCGAGAATCTTATCGAAAGCGTAAAATATAAAGTAGAAGAGTTTACCGGACTTGACGTAGAGAAGATCAATGTCTTCATCGAAGGCGTCAGGGTGATCGATTAAGGAGGATTTATCAGTGGCTGTAAAAGAGATTGACGTTAAACTCTTTTCCAAGATGTTCCTTGCCGGAGCTATATATCTCGACAGGAACAAAGAAGAGATCAACGAGCTTAATGTATTCCCCGTACCCGACGGAGATACGGGAACCAATATGACAATGACCATAATGTCCGCCGCCAAGGAAGTAAGAGATCTTGGCGAAGAGCCCGATATGAAGTCATTATGCAAGGCTATGAGCGGTGGTTCGCTCAGAGGTGCAAGAGGTAATTCGGGAGTTATTCTTTCCCAGCTTCTCAGAGGATTTACCAAGGCAGTAAGAGATGAGCAGGTTATCACGGTTCCTCTTTTCGGAGCTGCTTGTACCAAAGCTGTTGAGACTGCTTATAAAGCGGTTATGAAGCCTACCGAGGGTACCATTCTTACCGTTGCCAGAGGAATGGGAGAAAAAGCGGCAGAGCTTATCGAAGACGGTGCCGATGATTTTGAAGTAATTCTTCCTGCTCTCTATGAGCACGGAAATGCGGTTCTCGCACAGACGCCCGAACTCCTTCCCGTTCTCAAGCAGGCGGGAGTTGTTGATTCGGGCGGTGCCGGACTTATGAAGGTCATTCAGGGTGCGATAGATCTTTTCTGCGGAAAGGAGATCGACCTTACCATATCCGACGATCCCATTGCCAAGGTTGATGATTCCAGACCAGGCAAATCGGAAGAGGTTTTGAAGAATATCTATCACGCCGAGATGAAGGTTGTTCTTAAGTCATCCGTCAACGGCAAGATCGAAAGTGATGTCAAGGGATACCTGGCATCAATCGGTGATCTTAAGACATTTAAATCCGACGGAAAAGAAGTATTCATCGATATCAATACCGATGATCCCGGACTTGTTCTTCAGAAAGCTCTTAAGTTCGGCATTATGCAGGATGTTAAGATCACTTGCAGACTCGAGCCTTCCAAGGCTGCTTGCGCAACCGGAAGTGCTGCAGCTTCGCAGCCCGCTCCCGAAGAGCCCAAGGGTGAACCTTCCGAGTTCGGATTTGTCGCTGTAAGCGCAGGTGACGGACTTGCAGAGATCTTCAGAAGCCTCGGCGTTGATCATGTCATTGAAGGTGGACAGACCATGAACCCTTCGACCGCTGACATTCTCGATGCCGTTGAGAAGGTTAATGCGAAGACCGTATTTGTTCTTCCCAACAATAAGAACATCATTATGGCAGCTAATCAGGCAAGGGATCTTACAACCGACAAGACCGTTCTTGTCATCCCCACCAAGACCATTCCCCAGGGAATCACCGCTGCTATCAATTTCAGTGCAGGTGTTTCCGCCGATGAGAATGAACAGGCAATGATCGAGGCAATCGGACTTGTTAAGACCGGTGAGATCACATATGCTGTAAGAGATACCTCCATTGACGATCACGAGATCAGAAAAGGCGATTACATGGGTATCGGAGACAAGAAGATCCTTTCTGTCGGCACCGATATGAATCAGGTTGTGATCGAGATGATCGGTGAGATGGTCGATGATTCTTCCGAGCTTATCAGTCTTTACTTCGGATCCGACGTCAGTGAAGGTGATGCGAATGCTCTCAAGGATCAGATCTCCGAAAAGTTCAGTTCGCTTGATGTAGATGTTCAGAATGGCGGACAGCCGGTTTATTATTACATCGTTTCTGTAGAATAAACCCTGTAACATCATATTGATATTTCAATAAGTAGTTTGTTTATCTATATCTATAATTATATTATCTGAAAGAAGGTTCATTATGAACCTTCTTTTGATTTTAGGGAAATATGTAAAATGCTGGTAAACGGAAACTCTCCGGTAGAAGATCTGAAAGGCGTAGGTCCCAAAACTGCCGGTCTTTTTCATAATCTTGATATCAGAACCCTTGAAGACCTGCTTAGGACTTTTCCGAGATCATATGTGGTCTTCGGCGGTCTTAAGACAATTTCCGAACTGAAAAATGATGAGATCGCTGCCGTTCGCGTAAGAGTCGATCTTATCGGTAATATCAGACATGTAAAAAATCATATGACCATACTTCCAATAGAAGTAAGCGATGATACCGGGAAAATGGTCATTAAATACTTCAATATGCCCTTTATGGCAAAGGCCGTAAAAAGGGGCGGATATTATGTTTTCAGGGGCAGGGTAAAAAGCTCAGGAAAAGAGTACACGCTCGTCCAGCCGAGGAAATACGCATCCGATGAATACAGTGAGCTTCAGGGTGCATACCAGTGCATATATCCTCTTACCAGGGGACTTAAGAACACATCAGTATCCAAGGCGGTTAAGAGTGCACTTGCCAAGGCGGAATTTTCGGAGGACTATCTTCCGGAAAAAGTTAGAAATCAGCTTGGGCTTTCAGAGTTAAAGAAAGCATACAGGATGATCCACGAACCCGCTTCTCCTGCAGATATTCAGGCAGGCAGACGAAGACTGGCTTTTGATGAACTGTTTTTCTTTATCCTGTATCTGAGAAAAAATAAAGACCTGCTCACGGAATCGCCCAATACCTGCCCGATGATCGAATCGGCTGAGGTTACAAGGTTCATCGAAAGACTTCCGTATAAGCTTACAAACGGTCAAAGGAAAGCCTGCAAGGACATAATTGCCGATATTACCGGTCCGAATGTAATGAACAGGCTTATCCAGGGTGATGTCGGAAGCGGTAAGACGATCGTTTCTCTCATTGCGCTTTTAAATACTGTGGCAAACGGATATCAGGGTGCACTTATGGCACCTACGGAAGTACTTGCAGCGCAGCATTTTAAGACCGTGACGGAAATGAGCACAAAATACGGACTTCCTTTTAAACCCGTATTCCTTACCGGATCCATAGGTGCTGCGGCAAGAAGGAAAGCCTATGAAGATATCGAATCCGGTGAAGCAAATCTTGTGATCGGAACACATGCTCTTATCCAGGATAAGGTTACGTATAAAAATCTCGGACTTGTTGTCACCGATGAGCAGCACAGGTTCGGCGTAAGGCAGAGGGAAGCCCTTGCCGGCAAAGGCGCCGGCCCTCACATCCTTGTTATGAGTGCCACGCCGATACCCAGAACACTTGCGATCGTTCTTTACGGTGACCTGAGCGTTTCTGCAATTAAGGATATGCCCGAAGGCAGGAGTCCCATAAAGAGCTGTGTCGTGGGTGAGCATTACAGACCCACTGCATATAAATTCATCACGGATGAGATCTCAAAGGGACATCAGATCTATATAATCTGCCCTATGGTAGAAGCGACTGATCCCGACTCAGATGATGAAGAGCTTGAAAATGTTGTCGATTATTGTGACAAGCTGAAAGGTATCCTCGGTGACAGATACAGGATCTCTTATCTGCACGGCAAGATGAAACCTGCCGACAAGGATAGCATTCTTACGGAATTCGCAGCTGGAAATATAGATATACTTATTTCAACCACGGTTATTGAAGTCGGAATAAATGTTCCTAACGCGACTGTTATGATGATAGAAAATTCCGAACGATTCGGTCTTTCCCAGCTTCATCAGCTGCGCGGAAGAGTCGGACGCGGATCCGATCAGGGCTATGCTATATTCATGACAGGTTCCGAGGATGAGAAGACCATGGAAAGACTCGGAATACTTGCCCGTACATCTGACGGTTTTGAGATCGCGTCATATGATCTTAAGACCAGAGGACCCGGTGAGCTTTTCGGAGTAAGACAGAGCGGAGAGTTTTCCTTCAGGATTGCAGATGTGTATGCTGATGCGGATCTTTTGGGCGCTGCATCCGATCTTGCAGACAGCATCCTTAAGGATGACAGAAGACTTTCAAAAGATGAAAATCGCCTTATCAGGGAAGAAGCCGAACACTTCGGCCGGAATAATCTTGATTTCAGGACGATCTGAGTTACATAAAATAATAGTTGATATTAATTATGTCAACTGATATGCGAGGGAGAAATATTCAATGAGTTCAAAAATAGCAGTTGTTACCGATTCTAATGCTTCAATGACGGTATCCGAAGGAGAAGAGCTCGGTATCACAGTTATTCCAATGCCGTTCTTTATCGGAGGAAAGGAATACCTTGACAGCGTTAATCTGACTCAGGAAGAATTCTATGAAAGACTCAAAGGCGGTGAGGAGATACATACCAGCCAGCCTTCACCCGATGAAGTTATGAAGACCTGGGACAGGCTTCTCGAGGACTATGATGAGATCGTTCATATTCCCATGTCCAGCGGTCTTTCCGGTTCATGCGGAAGTGCATACCTTCTTGCACAGCATTATGATGACAAGGTCCAGGTTGTTGATAACCAGAGGATTTCCGTTACGCTCAGACAGTCCTGCCTCGATGCTCAGGAGCTCATTGCAAAAGGAATGAACGCAAGACAGGTTAAGGATGAGCTTGAAAGAGTCAAATTTGAAAGCAGCATATATATCATGATAGATACCCTTGAATATCTGAAAAAGGGCGGAAGACTTACTCCTGCTGCAGCTGCTATCGGAACACTTCTCAAGATCAAACCGGTTCTTCAGATCCAGGGAGAAAAGCTTGATTCCTTTGCAAAGACACGTACCGTTCAGGGTGGCAAGGATATAATCCTTAAGGCTATCAAAAACGATATGGAGACCAGATTCGGATGCAGTGACAAATGCCACAACGTGCATCTTGAGATGGCTTATACTTATGATCTCGAAGCTGCCGAGCAGTTCAAGAGGGAAGCGGAAGAGTTTTTCCCCGGTTATGAGGTCTGCATGAGGCCCCTTTCTCTGTCCATTGCATGTCATATTGGTCCAGGAGCCCTCGCAATGGCCGTTTCTAAAAAGATCTGATATTATAAATCTCAATTCAGGCTGTTTCGGCAGAAACAAATGTTATTGAATTAAAAGCTTCAAATTTTTCACGCATGAAATCCACTAAATGTAGTGGATTTTTTGTTGTACGAAATCTAAATCTATGTTAAAATCACATAGTGCAAAACAACTGTTCGGGGGTTTCACGCGAAACCTTTGTTTTTTCTGCAAGTTAGACTTCAAGAGGGTATTTTATGTCACCGAAAAAAGACAATTATGATGAAAGCAGTATTACGGTACTGGAAGGTCTCGAGGCCGTAAGGGTACGTCCCGGAATGTACATCGGTTCCGTATCTACCAAGGGACTCAATCATCTCATATATGAAATAGTCGATAACTCCGTCGATGAGCATCTTGCCGGATTCTGCGACACCATCAGGGTCACGCTTGAAAAAGACGGATCCTGCACGGTTTCCGATAACGGAAGAGGCATCCCCGTAGGACGTCACGAAAAAGGAATCTCTGCGGAGAGACTTGTTCTTACAACTCTCCATGCAGGAGGTAAATTTGACAATAATGCTTATAAGACAAGCGGAGGTCTTCACGGCGTAGGCTCCTCCGTTGTTAATGCTCTTTCATCCAGATTCGATATCACTATTAAAAGGGAAGGCAACATATACAAAGACAGCTACGAAAAGGGCGAACCCAAAGTGGAGCTTGTTGACGGACTCCTTCCTTCACAGGGTAAGACAAGGGATCACGGAACAACGATCAATTTCCTTCCGGACGATACGATCTTCGACAGGACAAGGTTTAAGGAAGACGAAGTTAAGAGCAGACTTCACGAGACCGCTTATCTTAATCCCGGACTGACCATAGAGTATAAGGATGACAGGGGACCGGAGCCTGAGATCGTTTCATATCATGAGCCGGAGGGTATCGTCGGATTCCTTAAGGATCTGAATAAATTAAAGGATCCCGTAACCGAGATCGTATCTATCAGCGGCGAATCCGAAGGCATTCAGGTAGAGATCGCATTCCAGTATGTTAACGAATTCCACGAGAACGTACTCGGCTTTTGTAACAACATCTATAACTCCGAAGGCGGAACACATCTTACCGGATTCAAGACGCAGTTTACGACTGTGATAAATTCCTATGCTCGTCAGCTCGGAAATCTCAAGGATAAGGATGCGAACTTCTCCGGTACCGAAGTCAGAAACGGAATGACTGCGGTTATTTCTATCAAGCATCCGGATCCCACATTCGAAGGACAGACCAAGACCAAGCTCGATAACCAGGATGCTGCCAAGTCTGTTGCAAAGGTTACCGGTGATGAGGTTGTCAGATACTTCGACAGACATCTTGATGTTCTTAAAACTATCATTGATTGCGCTGATAAAGCTGCGAAGATAAGAAAAGCGGAAGAGAAGGCTAAGACCAATCTTCTCACCAAGCAGAAGTTTTCCTTTGATTCAAACGGAAAGCTTGCTAACTGTGTTTCCAAGGAAGCGGATAAATGTGAGATCTTCATCGTAGAGGGAGATTCCGCAGGAGGTTCTGCCAAGACCGCCCGTGACAGGATGTTCCAGGCTATTCTTCCCATCAGAGGTAAGATTCTTAATGTTGAGAAGGCTTCGATAAACAAGATACTTGAAAATGCTGAGATCAAAACCATGATCAATGCATTCGGCTGCGGTTTTTCAGAAGGCTACGGCAATGATTTCGATATCAGCAAGCTCCGCTATGACAAGATCATAATCATGGCCGATGCCGACGTCGACGGAGCACATATCTCAACACTTCTTCTTACTCTTTTCTACAGATTCATGCCTGAACTGATCTTTGAGGGACATATCTACATTGCGATGCCTCCTCTCTATAAGGCTATGCCTTCAAAGGGTGAAGAGGAATACCTTTACGATGACAAAGCTCTCGAGAAGTACAGGGCTTCTCATAAGGGACCTTTTACACTCCAGAGATACAAGGGTCTCGGTGAAATGGATCCCGACCAGCTCTGGGAAACAACCCTCGATCCCAGGACCAGAAGACTTAAGCAGGTTGAGATCGAAGATGCGAGAATGGCTTCCGAAACAACGGAACTTCTTATGGGAACCGACGTGCCTCCCCGTAAGACATTCATCTACGAACATGCTAATGATGCTAATCTCGATATTTGATCTTAAGGTAAAATAAATGGCTAAGATAGAAGAAAAGATCATCAAAACAGAATATTCCGAGGAAATGCAGAGATCCTATGTGGATTATGCTATGAGTGTCATAGTTTCACGTGCACTTCCCGATGTTCGCGACGGACTTAAACCCGTTCAGCGCAGAACTCTTTATGATATGCGGGAGCTCGGACTTACATTCGACAAGCCCTTCAGAAAGAGTGCGAGGATCGTCGGTGATACCATGGGTAAATATCATCCCCACGGTGATTCATCAATTTACGAAGCTCTTGTCGTAATGAGCCAGGATTTCAAAAAAGGACTTCCGCTTGTTGACGGACACGGAAATTTCGGAACCATCGAAGGAGACGGCGCCGCTGCAATGCGTTATACCGAAGCACGTCTTCAGAAGGTTACACAGCTTGCGCTTCTCGACGACCTCGATAAGGACACGGTTAATTTTGTTCCCAACTTTGACGAGACCGAGAAGGAACCCGAAGTTCTTCCCTGCAGGATCCCCAACCTTCTCATTAACGGATCCGAGGGTATCGCTGTCGGTATGGCAACCAGCATCCCTCCTCACAATTTCGGTGAAACGATCGATGCGATGAAGGCCTTTATCATGAACGAGGACATCAGCACAAGAGAACTGATGAGATATGTAAAGGGTCCCGATTTTCCTACCGGCGGAAGAGTCATCAACAAGGACGATCTCAAGGATATCTATGAGACCGGAAGCGGAAAACTCAGGATCAGAGGCGTTGCGAATGTCGAAAAGCTCAAGAACGGACATCAGAACGTCGTAATAACCGAGATTCCCTACACAATGGTCGGTGCCGGGATAGGCAAATTCCTTTCCGAGGTAGCTGCTCTTTCCGAGAGCAAGAAGACCCAGGACATCGTCGATATTTCAAACCAGTCTTCAAAAGAAGGAATCCGCATTGTCATCGAGCTCAAGAAGGATGCCGATGCTGAGAATTTCATCAATCTTCTTTACAAGAAAACTCATCTCGAGGACACCTTCGGCGTCAATATGCTCGCTATCAAGAACGGACGCCCCGAGACCATGTCTCTCAAGGACATCTTCAAATCTGTCGTTGATTTCCAGTACGAGATCAATACCAGAAAGTATAATGCCCTTCTGTCCAAAGAGACCGAGAAAAAAGAGATCCAGGAAGGGCTTATCAAAGCATGCAGTCTCATTGATCTCATTATTGAGATCATCCGCGGATCAAGGGACCGCAAGATGGCGGAAGACTGTCTTGTAAGAGGCATCACCGACGGTATTAAGTTCAAGACCAAGGAAAGCTCGATCATGGCAAGCCAGCTTCTTTTCACCGAAAGACAGGCCAAGGCCATCCTTGATATGAGACTTTATAAATTGATAGGACTCGAGATCGATGCACTCTACAAGGATCACGAGAATACCCTTGCCAACATCTACAGATATGAGGACATTCTTGACAGAAGAGAGTCCATGGCACAGGTGATCATCGCCGATCTCGAAACCCTCAAGAAGGAATTTTCACGCAAGAGACGTACCGTCATCGAGAACGGTGAGGAAGCTGTCTATAAGGAAAAAGAATTCGAAGAGATG
>JAEEGL010275577.1_pt1 | contig 21143 bp, 17 predicted proteins | sample 9134231 | NCBI WGS metagenome assembly JAEEGL01 (sample SAMN16246548, study PRJNA631951) | gut metagenome | biome: gut microbiome; feature: rumen; material: fiber-attached | host: Bos | place: Iran: Karaj | collected 2018-10 | reverse complement strand
GGAGATTCCATTCGCGTAGATTATTCCCTGGGTAAAGTCCAGAAGGAATTTGTGATCCCTCCGGTGTGCACCGAGAAGGATTATAAAAAGTGGTGCGGCCAGATGACCAAGGAAGGTCTCAATGTCGTACAGCAGTATTACAAGAAATACGATATCAACAAGCTTAAGAAAAAAGATAACAAGGAAGAACTTCTTACCTTTTATCCTATCCTGGAGACCGAACCCATTTATGTTCTTCGTGATACCACCAAGGATAATGTAAAGAAAACTCTTCAGAAATATTTTGAGGAAGCCGGTTATACCTACGAGGATTATCTGGCTGATAAGGAACTGGATCAGTCCGAATCCTCCTCCGACAATCCGGTGTTCAATGTATCCGTGATCTATCGTTTGGACGGTGGAGACCTGATCACAGAAGTACCCTTACAGAGTCTGGAGTTTAAGGAAGATTATCCCATCTACACCTTAAGCATGCTTCCTTATTTCGGCGCAGCCGGAACTGAGGATACCGGATTCATGGTGGTTCCCGAAGGCGGCGGAGCCCTGATCAATTACAACAACGGCAAGGTTTCCCAGAACAGTTATTATGCCAACGTTTACGGCTGGGATATGTGTCTTTCCAGAAAAGCAGTGGTACATAACACCAGAGCCTGCTTTGAAGTATTCGGTATGGCAAGGGAAGAAGATTCCTTTGTCTGCGTGCTGGAAGACGGCAAGAGCTACGCAGCCATCCGTGCAGATATCTCCGGCAAGAACAACAGCTACAATTACGCCAATGCCGTATACAGCATCTGTCCCAGAGAGCAGTACGATGTAGGTGATATCGCTAATTCCGATATCTTCAAATATTACACGGACCTGCCCGATGAATCCCTGGTACAGCGCTACCGTTTCATCCATTCCGGAAGCTATGTGGATATGGCAAAGAACTACGCTTCCTTCCTGCAGGATAAATACGGTGCATACTTAAGCCTTAATACCGATACCTCCACGCCGGTGGCAGTGGAAGTGGTGGGTGCAGTGGATAAGGTTCGTCAGATCGTGGGTGTTCCGGTATCCAGACCCCTTGCGCTTACCACCTATAAGGAAGCGGAGGAGCTGATCACCCAGCTCCATGAGGACGGCATCACCAACCTGTCGGTAAAATACACCGGCTGGTGTAACGGCGGTGTAAAGCAGAAACTCCTTAAGAAAGCCAAGACCATCCATTCCCTTGGCAGTAAGAAGGATCTTAAGAACCTGTCCAAAACCGCTCAGGACCTGGGGGTTAACCTTTACTTAAACGGTGTGACCCAGTACGAATACGATTCCAACCTGTTAGACGGCTTCTTCTCCTATCGGGATGCAGCCAAGTTTATCAGTAAAGAGAGAGCAAAGCTCCATATATACAGTGCCATCACCTATGCAGAACGTGAGGGAACCGATCCCTTCTATCTGCTGCATACGGATCTTGCACAGAAGACCAGTGAGAATCTGGTGAACATCGCAAAAGAGTATGGCACCGGCGTAAGCTTTGAGGATGACGGAAAAGACCTTTCCGCTGACTATTACCGCAAGAAGTTCTACTCCAGAGAAAGCGTATTAAAGCTTCAGGAGGAGCGGTTTAAATCCATCAACGACTCCGGAATGGGTCTGATGGTCAACATGGGTAACGATTATGCGGTTCCTTACGCAAGTCTGGTTACCAACATGGACCTTCGGGGAAATGATTACACTATCCTGGATGGCTGCATTCCCTTCTACCAGTTGGCAGTACACGGCTATATCGGATACACCGGATATTCCATTAATGTCTGCGGTAACGATATCCAGCAGCTGTTATACAGTGCGGAATACGGCGCAGGTCTTCAGTTTACACTGATGAAGGAAACTCCCTTCGCACTGCAGAAGACCTTATATACCGAGTATTACGGTGCGGACTACGATGCATGGAATGAGCGGATGCTGGAAATGTACAACCGCTACAATGCAGAACTCGGCCATGTGTTCAATCAGGAAATGACCGATCACGCCAACCTTTCCGAGACCTTATCCCGTACGGTATATGCCGACGGAACCACGGTCTATGTGAATTACGACTACGAGGATGCCACCACAGAGGACGGTATCACAGTTCCCGCCAGAGATTATCTGGTAATGAGATAGTAAATGATCCTTCGTTTCAGACGATGATCATTCCCAGAGAGGATTTGTTGCAATGAAGAAACGGAAAAACAAATTAGAGGGTCTTCAAAAACGGAAGGCGATCGCCGGATATCTGTTCATATCTCCGTTTATCATCGGATTTCTGGTATTCATGGTTGAACCCCTGTTCCAGTCCTTTTACATGAGCTTTTGTGAGGTGGAACTGGGCGCCGGCAATTTCAACCCGGTATGGACCGGATTGGAAAACCTCAAATACATCTTTACGGTGGATCCGGAATATTCCAGAATGCTGGTAGAGGAAATGGTCCGAATGATGGTCTATTCCCTGGCGATCATTGTGTTCAGTTTCTTTGTGGCCCTGATCCTGAATCAGGAATTTAAGGGAAGAGCACTGGTAAGAGCGATCTTCTTCCTGCCGGTTATTTTGGCAAGCGGTGTCATCCTGGGTCTGGAATCCGACAATCAGCTGATGGCAACCTTAGCCCAGCAGATCGAGGATACCACTTCCAACATCAGCGTTACCGCGGCGCTGGAAGAGATCCTTCGAACCTCCGGTGTGGGAACCAGAGCCTTTGAAAAGGTTTTCGAAGTTATTGATAACATCTACGATGTAGCCATTGCTTCCGGTATTCAGATCATCATCTTCCTGTCCGGACTGCAGACCATCTCTTCCAGTATGTATGAGGCAGCGGACATCGAAGGCTGTACCAAGTGGGAGAGCTTATGGAAGATCACCTTCCCCATGATCAGCTCCATGTTCCTGGTAAACTGGATCTACACCGTAATCGATTTCTGTATGCGTTCCGATAACGAAGTCATCAAGAAGATCCAGGAAGTCATGATCGATCAGATGCGCTACGGCAGAGCCAGCGCCATGAGCTGGGTATACTTCGTACTGGTACTTGCTTTCATCGGTTTATCATCGCTGATCATTTCAAAGAGGGTATATTACTATGAGTAAGAAAAAGAATTCCTATCACAAGGTGAAACCCCTTGCACAGTATACATACTGGGAACGGAACCGCTTATCCGGCGGGTACCTTCTGAAAAGACAGGTGACCGATGTGCTGGTGAGTGTGTGCAGATTCATCCTGCTGTTCGGTCTGTGCTTTTTGATCCTGCAGCCGATCTTCAATAAGATCTCGGTCAGTTTCATGACCGAGCAGGATCTGTTTAACCCTATCGTTATCAATATTCCGGAGCATTTTACCACAGAGAATTACAAGATGGCATCGGCGATCATGGAATATCCCAAGGCCATCGTCAATTCCCTGATCATCTCCTTAACCATCGCCATCCTGCAGATCGCTGTCTGCACTTTGGTGGGATACGGATTTGCCCGGTTTAAGTTCCCTTTAAAGAACTTCTGGTTTGCCTGCGTGATCCTGGTGATCCTGATCCCGCCTCAGACCATCGCAAGTTCTCTGCACCTGCACTTCAGGTTCTTTGATATCCTGGGGATCTTTAAGCTGATCACCGGAGATACCATTAACCTTCGAGGCTCCAAACTTCCGTACTATCTTATGAGTGCAGGCTGTATGGGCCTTAAGAACGGATTGTATATCTACATGATCCGCCAGTTCTTCCGGAATATCCCGGAGGATATGGAAGAAGCAGCATATGTGGATGGCTGCGGTATGCTTAAGACCTTCATCCGCATCATGCTTCCCGAATCCAAGCCCATCGTTACCAGCTGTTTCCTGTTTGCCTTTGTATGGCAGTGGACTGACGGCTTCTATTCCAAGATGTTCCTTGGAGGTACGAAGCTCGTAAGTACCTCTCTGGCAAGACTGGTGGATTCCCTGGGAACATTCATCCAGCGACTGACCGGTATCAAGACCACGGTATCCATTGCATATTCCAACTGTATCCTTGCAACAGGTACCTTGATGATCATCTTACCGCTCATCGTTCTCTACCTGTTTGCACAGCGTGCATTCGTTGAAAGTATCAGTAGTTCCGGTATCAAGATGTAGGATTTTTCCTTTACATTTGATATAATAAACACAGGTTACGAAATCGTTTTACCCCTGCCGGAAAAGGGGTACGGATCTTTGTAACCGCACTATCTTAAGGAGGGTTTAAAGTAATGAAAAAGCCGATGACAAAGAAGGTATTCGCTGCTGCAACTGCTGCTGTTGTAGCTATGACTACCGTAGCTTGCGGAAGCACAGCACCTGCTGAAGCTCCTGCAGATACTTCTGCAGCTGATTCTGCTGCCGCAGCTGATACTTCTGCCGAAGTGGAAGAAGCAGAAGTAGAAGAGGAAGTGAGTCCTTACACTGTTATTACAGATGCTAATGGGGACCCGATCGATCTGGGTGGCATGGACATCATTATCCGCGACTGGTGGAGCGGTGATCCTGCTGAACCTGCAAATGACTATGAAGAAGCACGCGATGAATATCGTGAGTGGATTCAGGAAACCTACAACTTCACCATCAAGTCTCAGGCAATCTCTGACTGGGGTTCTGCTCCTCAGGATTTCGTAGACTACGTTACCACCGGTGGTGATGATAATAACTATGTATTCGTATTAAGAAACGATCCCGCTATCGTTTCCGCTATGGGCAATGGCCTTATGTATGATCTGTCCACTCTGGATTGCCTGGATTTCTCCGAGCCTAAGTTCCAGAAGAACATGCTGCATGAGCAGTATTCCAAGGGCGGCAAGATCTGCTGTATGTTCGCCGGTAACTCCGAAGCACGTACCGGTGTTTACTTCAACAAGAGAGTTCTTACCGAGGCCGGTATCGATCCGGAAAGCCTCTATGATATGCAGGCAGACGGAACCTGGACCTGGGATAAGTTTGAAGAGTTAATGGCTACCTGCCAGAGAGATACCGATAACGACGGTAGTGATGATATCTACGGTCTGACCCTGAACGAGTCTGTTATGACCGATCAGGCAGTATTCAGTAACGGCGGCTCCTACATTGGCAAGAACGCTGACGGTACTTTCTACTACAATCTGGAATCTCCTGAGACTCAGGAAGCTCTGGAATGGGTAGTTGATATGTACACCAAGTTTGATAACCACGATCCCGAAGGCGCTGAGTGGGATTACTACAAGGAAGAGTTCCTTTCCGGTAACGTAGCTTTCATGGTAGAGCAGGAATATGCAGGTACTCCCGGTAACTTCTTAGCTGACATGGAAGACGAAGTTGGCTTCGTAATGTTCCCTAAGGGACCCAAGTATGACAACTACATCAACGTATGGGATAACAACCCTGCAGCAATCCCTGCTTGCTACGATGCTGAGAGAGCATGGAACATTGCATTTGCATGGAACCTGTACACCAACGAGCCTGCTGGCTACGAAGATTACAACGGCTACTTATCTACCGCTCGTCAGGGCGTATTTGATGAGAGAGCAGTTGATGAGACCATCACCATGATGAGCGAGTCTGAGCATGGTACTGTTGCTTACCACGCAGTTATCCCGAACCTGAAGTCCGGTGAAGAACTGACCTGGAGCATCGGCCCCAACGCAGACGTTGCAGCTTTAACCGAAGCAATCGCTGCTACCTGGCAGGCATATGTTGAGGAAGCAAATAAGTAATATCCTTTTCTGAGCCGATCAGAAATCTGAACACATCAGATACAACCAATAAGAAGTGGACGGTGTTTTCCGGGCATCGTCCACTCTTTATATGAGAGCATCTTTTTGAGAGAGAAGGTGCTATCATATAAGGAGATTTTTGGGATCCGGGGAAAATATCCCAAAAGGTTTCCGTGGGGAATATATTTACAGGAAAAAAAGATGAGAAGAAAAACAGATCAAGTATTAAAGGTGATGATGGGCCTTCTTTTGTCGTCCTCCATGGCACTTACAGGGTGTGGACAGGTGACAGAGGATGAGCCCATTGTTATGGTGGACACAGCGCCGGATGAGATCACTTACAATCTGGTAGAGATCTCCGTCGGGGATGTGGAGCGCACTGTAACGGTAAACTGTACCTATGCCCAGACCCGTCAGCAGGAAGTATCCTTTCCTACCGGTGGCCGGATCGTGGATCGTGTCATGGTCAAAGCAGGAGATTATGTCAAAGCAGGTGATCTCCTGGTAGAACTCAAAAGCGGCGATATGGAAGAGCAGATCGCCAAACTGGAATATCAGATTGAACGCAATACCCTGTTAAAGGGATACCTGGATCAGGCGGAAGCCTTTGAACTGCAGACCTCTGAGTTCGATTATATCTACTACACCAAAATGACCAATGTAGATAAGAACAATAAAAAGGACAGGGACGATGCGATCCATCAGAAATATGACTATCAGAGAGAAGATTATCAGGACAGCATCGATTTTGATACCCGAAAGCTAAATGAGCTGAAAGAGGAACTGGCATCCTGTAAGGTCTATGCCACCATTACCGGTAAGGTCCTTAAGGTGAAGGATGATCTGGAGGGCAGTACCGCCAAAAGAGGAGACGTACTCATGACCATCGTGGATGATGCGGACGGTCTCTTTCAGGTGGATGACCCTTCTCTGGCTCCTTATTTTTCCAAGGATGTGCCGGTGACCATGAACATTGTCTACGGACAGGCCAAGGGTGACTACGAACTCCTTCCCTATCAGATCTCTTCCTGGAAAGATGTGCTGTACTTTACTATTTTATCCAGCCCGGAAAATGCCCAGGTGGAAGTGGGAACCTCCGGAACCATCAAACTTGTCGCAGAGCATCTGGAGAATGTGCTGCGGATTCCCGTTGCCGCCCTTTATGAGGCAGACGGCAAGTATTATACCTATATCCTGAATGAAGAAAACCTCCGTGAGCCCTGCTTTATCGAAGTGGGTCTGATCGGTGATGAATACGCTGAGGTACTTGGCGGCATCGAAAACGGAACCAAGGTGGTGAGAAAATGAGAAAATACAGACCTTTCATCAAAACCCTCCTTGGAATCAGTCTTACAGCCACCCTGCTTTGCGGATGCATGAGCACGGATGTCGACGACGGAAGAAACGAAGCCATTACCCTGGAGGAACCCCAGGGAGTTACCGCCACCTATGTGGTGATCGAAAAGAAAAATCTGTATTCCGATGTGATCTATACGGCAACGGTAGGTCCCAGAGTACAGGAGTATGCCTTTGAAAACGAGCAGGTCTTCAAGAAATACGGAGCCAATCCGGGCGCTACGGTGCAGAAGGGATCTACCCTGATCTACTGTGACACCAAGGATATCTTAGAGCAGATCGAAGACATGGAAGAAGAAATCGCTACCATGGAAGCGGATTATGCCTACGATATGCGCCTTCTGGAAGAAGACTTAAAGGACGCCAAAAAGGAAGAAGAAAAGAAGTACAAGGAAACCGTGGATATGTATGATATCGAGCCCGCCGAGTTTTCCAAAGCGGAGCATGACCTGTGGGACGCCCAGATCATACAGAAAAACGGTCTTTATGAAAGAGCCATGCAGGCAAGAGCCAAGGTGGAAGAGTCCATCCTGGAAAAGCAGCAGCTATATGAGCTGGATCATGCCTACAAGGAGGAGTGTCTTCGCCGTTTAAACGAAAAGAAGGAAAACACCTTCATCGCTTCCGGAATGACCGGCGAAGTGGTTGCCTGTGCTTTTTACGCAGACGGTGACAAGCTTCCCAAGAACCGCTCCATGATGGCGGTGGGAGATATGAATACCCGCCTGCTGAAGACAGAGTACATTTCCAAGAGTACCATCGTTAAGGCACTGGATCTGTACGCGCTGGTGGACGGTGTCCGCTATGAGATCGAGTATGAGAACATGGAGCCGGAAGAGTATTCCAGACGGACCTCCCAGGGAGAAACGGTCTATACCACCTTCCGCCTCATCGATGAAAACAAACAGGTACAGGTGGGGGATTTTGCCACCATCGTCCTGGTACAGGACAAACGGGAAAATGTGCCCTGTGTGCCTTTGGATGCTGTCAAAAAAGAAGATGACGGATATTACGTATACCTTTATGACGGAGATACTTCCACTTATGTCCCGGTTACTTTGGGCATGCGGGATGATGTCTACGCCGAAGTCTTAAGCGGACTGGAAGTGGGAGACAAGGTTCTGTCCAATCAGGGTACCAAAAAGGGCAAGAAGACAGCGACCCTTTCCTACGGGGAAAGCGTCACCGATGTGGAGATGAGCGGATTTTTATACTATCCCTTCTCCGAATGGCTGACCAATCCGGCGGATACCGGTACCTGCTATGTGAAGCAGATCTTTGTAAGCAACTATGAACAGGTTAAGAAAGGTCAGAAACTGGCCACCATCGAGGTGATCCCCGATACGGTGGAGATCCAGAGAGTCTCCAGACAGATCCAGCGTCTGGATGAACGGTTATATGACCTGCAGGATGAATACGAAGCCCTGAAGGCCAAAGATGAAGAAGTAAAGAGCGTACTTCGTTCCATCGAAGCCAACCGCAAGTCCAGAGAAAAACTGGATGAAAAGCGGACCAAGATGGCAGCCTATAACGGTATCATTACGTTAACGGCGCCCTTTAGCGGTATCGTTGTGGATGCGGAAACGGTTAAGGAAGGGGATCTTCTGGCAGAAAATGCGAGGGTGATCCGTGTCGCCAACGATTCCTTAAGCTATATCCTGACAGAGGATGAAAAACATCAGTTAAACTACGGCAATCCTGCACAGATCCAGTATACCGATTCCGAAGGAGAAAAGTCCGAAGCCACCGGCCGTGTGGTTAGTGCCGGCAATACCTACTTAAGCAAGGATCTGGTAGGGGACTGGGCCCTGATCTCCATTCCCAGGGAAGTGGCATCCTCCATGGCGGGCGTGACCCTTGGATCCACCGGTAACTGGGGAAGAAACAGCTTCCGTGCAAGAGTGACGGTGCGCAGTACCCAGAATGTGCTGCTGGTACCCAAAGCAGCGGTATTCTTAAAAAATAAATCGACTTATGTAAATGTCCTTCTGGAGGACGGAACCGTGCAGCAGCGCTCCTTTGTGGCCGGCGGCTCCGATACCGGTAATTACTGGGTAGTAGAAGGATTGACAGAAGGAATGACAATATGCTGGGAATAATGTTACAGAAAATGTGGCATAAGAAGTGGTTAAACTTAAGCCTTCTTCTGGGATGCGTGCTGCTGATCGCCACGGTGATCAGTTTCCCCCTCTATCAGAAAGCTGCTTATGACCGCATGATACAGGATGAATTCCGCAATTATATCGCAAAAGAGGGTTCCTACCCCGGAATGCTGGTGATGCGGAATATCTCCACCAAGGAAAAAGAAGGGGCAACCACACGCAAGCTGGAGGAGTTCCAGGCAGGGTTATGTGATCGTCTCGGAGTTACCTTAAAAAGAAATATTCAGTTTTACGTATTGGGAACCACCGATGCCTCTTCCGACTTAAACCGTGCAGACGGACAGGCGATCCGCTTATCCATCGGCTTTTATACGGACCTAAAGGATAATGTGAAAATGACCGGAGGAGAGATGTACCCGGAAGAGCCTTCTACGGACGGGATCTTAAACGTGGTCGTTCCGCAGGAGACGCTTGTAAGCTCCGGATTACTGGTGGGAGAGACACTGACCTTCCAGAGCCTTAAGACCTATGAAGGGGATCCGGTACGCGTGCGGATCTGCGGCGTCTTTGTTCCCGATTCCGATGACCCTTACTACTGGCAGCTGCGGGGGCAGGATAATTACAATCTCTGCCTCATGGATGAAAATCAGTTCCGGGATATGTTTACCGCATCCAAAGCGGATAAATATGCCATTACCTGCCGGTTTTATACCATGTTTGCCTATGAAGACCTAACCAGTGAGCAGGTATCCCATATTCAGGAGGAGACCGCTTACCTTCTGGAAAAGAGTAAGTTCCGCAGCGTCCTTTCCGAGCCGGATTATTACTCTCTGCTGGATGAATACCAGCGCAAGATCAACCGGATCAGTGCTACCCTTGTGATCTTACAGGTTCCGGTACTGATCATGCTGGCAGCCTTCCTGTTCATGATCTCCGGTCAGATGTACGAGATGGAGAAAAACGAGATCTCTGTGATCAAGTCAAGAGGCAGCTCCGGAGGCCAGATCTTCCGGCTGTACCTGTATCAGGGAATCGTCTTAACGGTAGTGGGCGCTGTGATCGCCTTCCCCCTTGCAGCCTTATTTAGCCGTGCTCTGGGCAGCGTCCGGAATTTTCTGGATTTTGATACCACAAGAGAGTTAAACGTTACTTATACGCTGCAAAGCTATTATTATGCCGGAGCCGCCATGCTGGTCGCGCTCCTTAGTATTACCATTCCTGCCATCCGTCACAGCAAGGTGTCCATCGTACACTTAAAGCAGTCCCGGAACGTACAGAAAAAGGCCTGGTGGAAGAAGATCTATCTGGATGTGGTCCTTTTGGGAGTTTCCTTATACGGCTACTATTCCTTCCACAAGAATCAGACCGATCTGTCCGGAACGGTCCTGGCAGGAGAGAGCCTGGATCCTTTACTGTATTTAAGCAGTTCGGTATTTATCGTCGGCGCAGGACTGTTGTTTATCCGTCTGCAGCCGCTTCTGGTAAAACTGGTATACATGATCGGCAAGCGCCTCTGGCGTCCCGCAGGCTACATTGCCTTTATGGAGAGCATGAAGCAAAGCGGCAAGCAGCAGCTGATCATCCTGTTCCTGATCCTTACGGTCTCCAACGGTATCTATCACTCCACCGTGGCACGGACCATTCTGGAAAACGCCGTGGACAACACCATGTACAACGACGGCTGCGATATGATCCTGGCAGAAAAATGGGTAGAGGTCATCGATTCCAACGGAGCCATGACCGGAGCCTATGTGGAGCCGGATTATAAGAAATATGCCTCCATGGATTTTGTAAGCAGCTATACCCGCGTCTACCTGGATACGGCAGCCTATGTACCTACAGAGAAAAATGCCAACCAGCCCATTACCTTAATGGGTATCCATACCCGGGAATTCGGGCAGATGACTTACGTGGACAAGTATCTCATCGGAGACCATTATTACAACTACTTAAACAAGCTGGCGGAGAATTCCAAGGGCTGTCTGGTATCCGAAAACTTTAAGACCAAGATGGGCTATAAAGAGGGAGATGTGCTCTATATGGCCAATTCCCGTAAGACCTCTCTTTCCTGTGAGATCGTCGGCTTTATCCCGTATTTCCCGGGCTATGCACCGGAAAAGACGGACCTGAATCCGGACGGTACTTCCTTTACCGAGGACCAGTATCTGGTGGTCACCCACTTTGATCTGACCCGTCAGGCTTTCGGAACCCTGCCCTATGAGATCTGGGTGGACTTAAAGGACGATGCTACCACGACCCAGATCTATAACTGGATGGAAGCAAACGACTACCGTGTGAAGAAATACATTAACCGCAGTGACAATCTGGAGGAGACCATGAAGGATCCTCTGTTACAGGGAACCAACGGCGTGCTGACCATGGGCTTTGTTGTGACCATGGTGCTGTGCGGGGTAGGTTACCTGATCTACTGGATCATGTCCATTAAGGACAGAGAGCTGATCTTCGGTGTCCTGAGAGCCAGCGGCTTCCATAAGGGAGAGATCCTGCACATGCTGCTGTTGGAGCAGATCTTTGCAGGCGTATTGGCGGTGATCGCCGGCATCGGCATCGGAACCTTATCGGCCCGGATGTTTGTGCCCATCATTCAGACGGCCTTTGCATCCGCATCGCAGGTACTGCCGCTGCGCCTCATCCAGAGCAGCGACGATCTGATGCGTCTGTATGGCTTTACCGGCGGTGTCATGCTGTTATCCCTGGCAGTCCTTGTGATCCTTCTGTTCCGTATGAACGTTACCAAGGCACTTAAGCTGGGTGAAGAATAAGAAGCAGGTTTACGATATGAGTGAAAAAACAATGATCAAAGGATGCGGGATCACCCGGACGTTTTCCGTTCCCGGCGGTGAGTTCCAGGCATTAAAGGGAATCGATCTGGACGTAGGGGAAGGTGTATTTGCCATCCTCCGTGGCCGTTCCGGTTCCGGTAAGACCACATTAATGAATATTTTAAGTACTCTGGATGACCCCACCCAGGGAGAGGTGTTTCTGGACGGTGTCAATGTCCGGGATCTGTCCGCGAGAGCCAGAGAGAATTTAAGACGCCGGAAAATGGGCTTTGTATTCCAGTCCGTTTCCCTGATCCCGTCTTTAAATGCTTTTCAGAACGTGGAGTTTGCCCTGCGTATGGCAGGAGTTAAGATCAATAAGCAGTCGGCTCTTCGGGTGGAAGAGTGCCTTAAGAAAGTAGGCCTCGGCAACCGTATGACCCATATGCCTTCGGAAATGAGCGGTGGTGAGCAGCAGCGTGTTGCCATTGCAAGAGCCTTCGTGCACAGACCCGGCATCATCTTTGCCGATGAGCCTACGGCGGAGCTTGACTCTGCCATGGCAGCCAAGGTAACGGAGACCTTCAAACGGATGAGCCGGGAAGAGAACATCACGGTCCTTATGACTACCCACGATGTGGGTCTGATGGGAGCGGCAGATGAGATCATCGAGTTGGAAAGCGGTCAGAGGATATCCTGATCTCCTGATCTCCTGATCTTAAGATGACGGATCCGACAGACAATCCATAAAACAGACAGAGGTTACAAAATGGAAGAAAAGACCATGGAACAGTCCGTGCCCCAGGAAAATACATCTGCAAAGGAGCAGATCATGATCCGGGCAGAGGGCCTGGTCAAGATTTATAAAACCAAAGAAACAGAAGTCCTGGCACTGCAGGGACTGGATCTGGAAGTGGAAACGGGAGAACTGACCGCTATGATCGGTAATTCCGGTTCCGGTAAATCCACGTTCCTTAACATGATCGGCGGACTGGACCGCCCCAGTGCCGGCAAGCTCTGGGTAGACGGCAAAAATCTCTTTACCATGTCCGAGAAGGAACTGGTAAGCTATAAGAGAGATACCGTAGGTTTCGTATGGCAGAACAACGGCCGCAACATGCTGCCCTATCTTTCCGCCCTGGAAAATGTCATGATGCCCATGCATCTGTCCGGTGAAAGTAAAAAGCGCGCAAGAGCCCTGGAGCTTCTGGAGAGAGTGGGAATGGCCCATAAGAAGCATTCCCGCATGAATATGCTTTCCGGCGGTGAACAGCAGAGAGTGGCCATCGCCATAGCCCTTGCCAATTCCCCCAAGCTTCTCCTTGCGGATGAGCCTACGGGTTCCGTGGATGCGGCAACGGCCAATTATATCTTCGAAGTATTTTCCGAACTCAACAAAGAGGGACAGACCATCCTGATCGTTACCCACGATATGACCTTATCCAAGAAGGTAAAACGTGTGGTTGCGATCCGTGACGGTAAGATCAGTTCCGAGCGTATCTTAAAGGAACAGTATGCCGATCGTGTAAAGGAAGCGGACATTGACTGGCGCGCAGAGGAAACCCAGGTGGAATATGCGATCCTGGACAAGGCGCACCGTGTGCAGATCCCCCAGGAACTGATGAATGAGCTGGGGCTTAAGGATAATAAGGTGAAGCTTTCTCTGGAAAACGGCTCCATTGTGATCAGTAAGCCCGATTAACCGTCAGGAGGAGTGAATATGTCATCTGTAAGATTTCATTTACCGGGACTTCGTTATAATTTTCCCCTGAATATGTTCTGGGTCTCCTTAAAAAAGACCCATCCCGAATACTTCCGCGAGGGAGTGGAATTCGGTTCCTTTTTCGGCACTTTTCCTTACAGCCTGTGGAACGGCGGGCGTCTCATCAAGGACGATCAGTGTGATGCGGCCTTTGTTAAGAACGTCATAAAAAGCTGTAATGATCAGGGAATCCCCATCCGCTATACCTTTACCAATCCGCTTCTTACGAAGGAGGATCTGGCAGATCCCTTCTGTAATTTCTGTATGGAACAGGCCAACAACGGCATGAACGAAGTGCTGACAGTCTCTCCCATTCTGGAAGAGTATTTAAGGGACAAATATCCGAAGTATAAGTTTGATTCCTCCACCTGCAAGGAACTGCGGAATGTGGAACAGTTAAACGGCGAGATGGCAAGGGATTACCAGCTGGTAGTCCTGGACTATAATATGAATAACCGGTGGGATCTCATCGATCAGTTGGAGCCCAAGGAAAAACTGGAGGTTCTGGTCAATGCGGTATGTGTGCCCAACTGCCCCCGAAGAGGAGAGCATTATAAGCACATCGGCAGGAGCCAGCGGATCATCCTGGAAAACCGTAAGCTCCCTGCAGGGAAGAAGAAGCCTATCGAGCCCTGGTACTGTGAGTACGGGGATTACAACAACCTGTACAAGATCATGGCTTACCCCACCTATGTATCGCCGGAAGCTATCTGGAACGAATATGTACCCAGAGGCATCCATAACTTTAAGATCGAAGGAAGAACGGCCTATCTGTTTTCCCTGATCGAAACCTACTGCCACTATATGTTAAAGCCGGAGTGCATCGGAGAAGCCAGACTTCTGCTCATTAAGAACCTGGAAACGGCCGGGGTATTTTCCATCGGTAAGCCCAGACCCGGAACCTGGCCTTAAAGGGCAATAAAACCTGAAAAAAAGATAAAAAACAACCCCCCTGGGGGCTTGTTCGGGCATTTATGAGCCCCCTATAATGAATGCGACAATTGATTCCTATAGGGAGGTATTTTATCATGCATATGGCTGATGCCCTGGTGATCCCTGCGGTTGCAGGCACCATGTATGCCTGTTCCACAGCTGCAGCAGGCGTTTCTGTTCATAAGATCCAGAAGGAGAGCGATCCCAAGAAGGTTCCCCTGATGGGCGTAATGGGTGCGTTTGTTTTTGCAACCCAGATGATCAACTTTACCATTCCCGGCACCGGATCCAGCGGACACCTTTGCGGTGGTCTGTTATTATCCGCACTGCTTGGACCTTACGCCGGATTTTTGACCATGATCGGCGTTCTGCTGGTACAGTGTCTGTTCTTTGCAGACGGAGGGCTACTGGCCCTTGGCTGTAATATATGGACTATGGCCTTTTACGGATGCTTTGTGGGAGCCCTTCTCATCTGGCGTCCCATTATGAAGAAAGGTGCTACCAGAGGCAGGATCCTGGCAGCCAGTGTTTTAGGATCGGTGATCACCCTGCAGATGGGAGCATTCTCTGTTTGCATCGAGACTCTGATCTCCGGTATTACAGAGCTTCCTTTCAGTGTATTTGTTATGACCATGCAGCCTATCCATCTGGCCATCGGCTTTGTGGAAGGTCTGATCACTGCAGCCGTACTGATCTTTGTACATGAGACCAGACCCGAACTGTTATGGGGTGTTCCTGCAGAAAGCGAAGAAGCTACTGATAACAGCCGTATGTCTTATAAAAAAGTCCTGGTCATCCTTGCAGTCCTTGCACTGCTTATCGGTGGCGGTTTATCCTATGCGGCATCTGCATTCCCCGACGGACTGGAATGGTCCATGGAGCAGGTAGCCGGAACCAGTGAACTGGAAGCCGAAGGAAGTGCCTACGAAACGGCAGATTCCATTCAGTCCACCACTGCATTTTTACCGGATTACGGCTTTAAGAATTCTGAAAATGCTGCAGGTACCGCAACCAGTGGTATCGTAGGCGGCCTCATTGTAGCCGGCCTTTGCGCAGCTATTGCATTTGCTCTTAAGGGAGCACGGAGAGAAAAAGAACCTATTCATGAGTGACATTGAACGTGCCATACGTGAAATTGAATCTTTGGACGAATTAGCAAGAAGAGACCAGGGGGTGAACCGGATTCACCCTCTGGTCAAATTTTTCGTTACCGTCTTTTATCTGGTGGTCACCGTATCCTTTTCCGGCTATGACCTTTTCGGGGTGATCTCCATGGCGCTTTACCCTTTCCTGCTGTTTGAGATCACGGGGCTCTCCTTTACAAGGGCCTTATACCGTCTTCGGGTGGTCCTTCCCATCGTCTGCATCATGGGGATCTTCAATCCCTTCTTTGACCGGGAGGTTCTCCTAACCGTTGGGAATGTAGCGGTAAGCGGAGGCGTGATATCCATGATCACCCTGATGATCAAGGGAATCTGTACGGTGCTTGCTTCCTATCTGCTGATCGCCACCACCACCATGGAAGATATCTGCTACGCCCTTCGTAAGATCCATGTGCCGAAGATCATCGTAACAGAGCTGCTCCTAATCTACCGGTATCTTTTTGTACTGAGCCGTGAAGCGGGCCGGATCTACCGGGCCTATATGCTCCGGGCACCGGGGCAGAAAGGCATCGCCATGAAGGCCTGGGGCCCCCTCATCGGGCAGCTTCTTCTGCGCAGCATGGACCGGGCGGAGGATGTCTATAACAGCATGAGCCTCAGGGGCTTTTCCGGTGAATTTCCGGGAGGAAAGAAAAAGGGCTTTCTGCCGGGGGATGCATTGTACCTGCTGTTTTTTGTTTCGGGGATCCTGCTTCTTCGCTTCTTCCCGGTATTGACCCTTTTGGGAAGTCTTTTCGACTAAAAAGGAACGGAGGATATATGAGTCATATCCATATCGATGTGGAGGGATTATCCTTCACCTATGAGAAAAATAAGAAAGACGGCAGAAAGGTCCTCAGGGATGTTTCTTTTCATGCTAACGAGCAGGATGCCATCGGCATCATCGGCCCCAACGGCGTGGGCAAGTCGACCCTTCTTAAGCTGATGGTAGGGCTGGAGGAAGGCTTTACCGGCAGCATCCGGATCGAAGAGATCCCGGTGGAAAAACAGACCATGAACCGGATCCGGGAAAAGGTAGGATATGTTTTTCAGGATTCCGAAGCCCAGCTGTTTATGAGTACGGTTTATGAGGACGTTGCTTTTGGCCCCCGTAACTTTGGACTTCCGGAAGAGGAGGTCACAAAAAGGACCATGGATGCCCTGACCATGGCCCATATCACCCATCTGGCAGAAAAGCCCATCTACAAGCTTTCCGGTGGTGAAAAGAAACTGGCGTCCATCGCCACCATCCTGTCCATGCATCCGGACATCATCCTGATGGATGAGCCTTCGGTAGCGCTGGATCCGCAAATCCGCCGAAACCTTATTCAGATCCTGAACGGCTTTGATCATTTAAAGCTGATCGCTTCCCATGACCTGGATTTTATCTGGGATACCTGTAACCGGGTGCTCTTATTAAAGGACGGACAGATCGCAGCGGACGGAAGTCCGGATGAGATCCTCAGAAATGAGAGCCTTCTGGAGCAGTGCTCCATGGAGCTTCCCTTATCCCTGACAGGAAGAAACTGACTTAAGGAGAGGGCCCATCCCCATCCTTACGAAGACAGAAAAAAGCGCGTCCCCTGTAGGAGACGCGCTTTCCTATTAATCCGTAATGATTGTTCTCGCGAACTCAAGTTGCATTTATCTTAAATATGAATATATATTTCAGAAAAGGCACATACGTTACTGATTAAAAGGTTTTGCTACTGGATCACGTTACAAATCAAAGCTTTGTTACGTTTACAGCCTGAGGTCCTTTTTCGCCCTGGATTACGTCGAACTCTACGGAAGCGCCTTCTTCAAGAGACTTGAAGCCTTCCATGTTGAGACCGGTGTAGTGTACGAATACATCGTTACCGCTCTCATCAGAGATGAATCCGTAACCCTTCTGGTTGTTGAACCACTTAACTGTACCTTTGTTCATTATTAACTTCCTCCAAGAAATGAAAAAATGTAAATTTGTTGCACTATTGCAACAAAGTTAGAATAGCACAAGGAAAAGTAAAAGTAAAGAAAGATGGACGGCAAAAAGAACCTTTTTTTTCAGATATTTGCATGATAGAATGTTAAATCGAAAGAAAAGACAGGAGGTGTTTATGGCAAACCGAGCAGAGAAGATCGAAGGCGAACAGAGAAGAGCCCAGATCACCGCATTACTCACAGGTTCCGCAGAACCCATATCCGGTACGGAACTGGCAAGAAAGATGCACGTCAGCCGTCAGGTGATCGTGCAGGATATCGCCCTTTTAAGAGCCGGCAATAAGAATATCCTTTCCACCAACAAGGGTTACATCATCTTCGCAGCACCGGATGAAAAGAAGGCCATCAGGCGGACCTTTAAGGTACGTCATACGGATGAACAGATCCGGGACGAATTAAATACCTTTGTGGACCTGGGAGGAAGAGTACTGGACGTCGTTGTTGAGCATGAGATCTACGGACAGATCAACGTGGATCTGATCCTTCATTCCAGAGCGGATGTGAATGCCTTTGTGACCAAGTTAAAGCAGACCGGCAACCGCCCCTTAAATGAACTGACCCACGGCGTGCATTTCCATACCATCGAGGCAGACCGGGAAGAGGTGCTGGATGCTATTGAAGCAGAACTTTCTGCAAAAGGGTACTTGATGAACTAGAGGAAGTGTGTTAATTTTACATTTGACTGACAAGACAGCTGTAAAAACATATGAACAGTCAGAGGAGTTAAAACGTTATGGAAAAAGTCAAAAAAGTATTACGCGAGATCTTTATCGACGGTCTCAGCGGTATGGCAGTGGGGCTTTTTGCCACACTGATCATCGGAACCATCATGAAGCAGGTGGGTGTTCTGATCCCCGGTGCCATCGGGCATAACATCGTTGTTATGGGAACCCTTGCCTGCGCCCTTACCGGTGCCGGTATCGGCCTTGGTACAGCGGAGAAATTAAAAGCAGCTCCCCTTGTAAAGGTATCTGCTGTTTCCGCAGGAATGATCGGTGCTTTCGCTTCCAAACTGCTGGCAGGGACCGTGATCGTGGAAGCAGGCGTGGTATTTGCAGGCCCCGGTGAACCTCTGGGCGCTTTCATTGCTGCCATCGTAAGTATCTATCTTGGCAGACTGGTAGCAGGCAAGACCCCTGTGGATATTCTGGTGACCCCCTTTGTATGTATCACCGGCGGTTCTGCCGTAGGTCTCATCTTAGGACCTCCCATTTCCGCATTTATGACCGCTCTGGGTGCCCTGATCAACTGGGGAACCGTACAGGCACCTTTCCTGATGGGTATCGTGGTATCGGTGCTCATGGGTATCATCTTAACCCTGCCCATCAGCTCTGCAGCCCTTTCCATCATCCTTGGCTTAAACGGTATCGCAGCAGGTGCCGCTACCATCGGATGCTGTGCCAACATGGTAGGCTTTGCAGTAGCAAGCTTTAAGGATAACAAGGTCAACGGCCTGTTAGCCCAGGGACTGGGAACCAGCATGCTGCAGATCGGTAATATCGTTAAGAAGCCCGTTATCTGGCTGCCCGCTATCGTAGCCAGTGCGATCCTTGGACCGGTATCCACCATGGCCCTTAAGATGACCAACAATGCCACCGGTGCCGGCATGGGTACCTCCGGTCTGGTAGGTCAGATCAATGCTTATCAGGACATGGTTGCAGGCGGCGCATCTCCTGCAGTAGTCCTTTTAGAGATCGCTCTGATGCACTTTATCCTTCCCGGCGTGATCGCTTTTATCGTCAGTGAAGTCATGCGAAAGAAGGGTATCATCAAGGATGGAGACATGAAGTTATCCGCTTGATGACAGATCATTCATTTGCCCCACAGGACAGGTCGGTGACCGTAAGGAAGCCGGCCTGTCTTTTCTTTACTCGGAATATAAGATATAATATATACAATTTTGAGAAGCGAAGGAGTTTTTTCCGTGAGCAGCGAAAAGATTCATAAGCACAAAACAAAATACTCGTTTCTGCTGGTTTCCAACGATCCGCGCAAACCCATCCGGCAGTTTCGGATAAACGGTGTGATCCTGCAATTTCTGATGCTTGTATTTGTGGTCCTTTTATGCGCCAGCATCGGCATCCTGGTCTATCATCAGAGCTATGTGGATTCGGTGACGCAAAAACGCAGGGCATCCGAAGAAAAGATCGAGGATCTCACAGGTCAGGTAAATGAACTGACTCTGGCCAATCAGGACTTAAGCGATCAGATCAAGATCTTAAGTGAAGCCATTAATGAGAATAATGAGCTGGAAGCTACTGAGAAGAAGGCACAGGAGGAAGCCAGTCTGCCGACACAGTTCCCTCTTACCGGTTCCGCCAGTATGCAGCAGCTTGAGTTAAATGACGGTAAGGACCTGATGATGCTGCTTACCGCTGATTCCGGAACTACCTGTGTGGCAGCCGGAGACGGCGTCGTTTATCAGATCTACGACCCCGAAGATGAGATTTATGGAGAATACGGACACTGTCTGGTCATTGATCACGGCAACGGCTATATTTCCGTTTATCGCAATAAAGGAACTCCCACCGTTAAGGAAGGAGACAAAGTCACCAGAGGTATGACATTGTTTATGATCGGAGATAAGAATACCAAACTGGGATTCCAGATCATTTATAATGACGAGTACATTGATCCGTTGTCAGTGGTTCTGATCGACGGGTAAAGCATGGAGGAATCATGAAGAAAAAACCCAATTTTGACAAGTACAACACGTTGTTAGGCATCGATGCGCAGGTTGAAGGTAGTTTATCCATAAAAGATTCTGCCAGACTGGACGGAACGGTGCATGGAGATGTAAATGCGCAGGGCGCACTGATCCTTGGACCCAAGGGTGTGATCGAAGGAAACGTAACCGCTTCCGATGTGGAAGTAGGCGGCACGATCCGCGGTAACGTTACCGCAACCGGAAGAGTATTCCTGACATCTACTGCAAATCTTACGGGAGATATTATCTGTAAGGGAATCGTCATTGATGAGAACGCAGTATTCCAGGGAAGATGTGATATGTCCGGAGCTTCCAGGAAAGCTTCCGCTCCGGCTGAAACAGCACCTGCTTCGCAGGAAAGCTAAAGATCTATCCGGAAAAGACATCAAAAAAGGGGCATTCCGTGAAAGCGGAAAGCCCCTTTTCTATGCAGTTGTTATTCGTTCTGATCCTTGTCCAGACGTTCAAAGATCAGTTCGTAGCCGTCCGTACCGTAGTTTAATGAGCGGTTAACCCTGCTGATGGTCGCGGTGGAAGCACCGGTCTTCTCAGCGATCTCCAGATAAGTCTTGTGGTCCCTGAGCATGGAAGCTACTTCGAATCTCTGTGAAAGGGAGAGCAGTTCGTTAACGGTGCACAGATCTTCAAAAAAGTTGTAGCATTCTTCG
>JAEEGL012580858.1_pt1 | contig 21144 bp, 18 predicted proteins | sample 9134231 | NCBI WGS metagenome assembly JAEEGL01 (sample SAMN16246548, study PRJNA631951) | gut metagenome | biome: gut microbiome; feature: rumen; material: fiber-attached | host: Bos | place: Iran: Karaj | collected 2018-10 | reverse complement strand
GAAGAACTGGATATCGCGGAAGCAGCGTTGATACTGGAAGACAAAGGATTTCGACTGTAATGGAATTTCGACATATACCGATCATGCTGAATGAAGTGCTCGAAGGTCTGGCGATCAAAGCAGACGGCATCTATATGGATGGGACGCTGGGAGGTGCCGGGCACAGCAGTGAGATCGCAGCAAGGCTCGGAGCAAACGGCAGGCTGTACGGCTTCGACCAGGATGAAGAAGCGCTGGCAGCAGCCGGCAAAAGGCTCGAAGCTTTCGGGGACCGGGTGGAACGGATCCACGCGAATTACGAAAATGCAGTGAGCATCCTGAAAGAAAAAGGAGTCGCCGGACTGGACGGGATCCTGCTGGATATCGGGGTTTCTTCCTACCAGCTGGACAATGCGGAGAGAGGCTTCTCCTATATGCAGGACGCACCTCTGGATATGCGGATGGACCGGTCCCAGAGCCTGACGGCAGAAGAGATCGTCAATGATTGGAGCGAAGAAGAGATCGCAAAGATCCTGAAGGAATACGGCGAAGAAAAGTTCGCCAGGAACATTGCAAAGCATATCGTTCGTGAAAGACAGAAGGCACCGATCCGGACAACTTTTGCGTTAAACGAGATCATAAAGGGCGCGATACCGGCCAAGATGCGGGCGGACGGACATCCTTCCAAACGCAGTTTTCAGGCAATCCGCATTGCCTGTAACCGGGAACTGGATGTGCTGGAACGATCTCTGGAGGAGATGATTGATTTCCTGAATCCGGGCGGCAGGTTCGCAGTGATCACTTTCCATTCCCTGGAAGACCGGATCGTGAAGAACGCCTTCCGCAATGCCGAACATCCCTGCACCTGTCCGCCGGACTTTCCGGTGTGCGTATGCGGGAAAAAGCCGAAAGGAAAATGCGTGAACCACAAACCGATTGTTCCCGGGGAAGAGGAACTGGAACAAAACAGCCGCTCCAAGCCGGCCAAGCTCCGGATCTTTGAGAAAAGCGGGAAACAGGGAACAGAGAAATAAGAAAATGCGTTGCGTGATCCGCAACAAAAAGATATAATACGAGGGGTAAAAAATGGCAAAAGAAGCATATATCCACGGAAATACAGCCAGAAAACAGGCAGTACGCAGACAACCGAATATCCATCCGATCCGCGAAGAGCGCAGACGGGCGGACAACGCAGTACACTATGCGGGTTCCAGTGTGTTTATGCTGATCGTATCTTTTGCGCTGATGCTCGGGATCGTATTCTACTTCATCAGCCTGCAGACTTCCGTGACCAACAAGCGGGAACATTATTCGGCGATGCAGTCGGAATATGAAGCACTGAAGCGTTCCAACGATCTGTACGAAGAGCGTATCCTGAGCAAGGTGGATATGGAAGAGATCGCCAGAGTGGCCAGAGAGGAACTGGGAATGCATTTGGCAGGGGAAGGCCAGATCATCCGGTATTCCGGCCAGATCGATGATTATGTAACGCAGTTTACGGGTATTCCGACAGAATGATCGGATCCGCGGGAAGCCCCGCGATCCGGATAGAACCGGTTAGGTGAGTACGGTGGCAGATAAGAAAAGCAATTTCAATAACAATTCGAGGAGAAATCCCAAACGGCAGAAGTTTTCGCCGGATATGCAATTACAACAGAACATAGCGAAAAAAGCAGTAGTATTGTCCGCAGGCGTACTACTTCTTTTTGTATTTTTGGTGGTGCGTGTGGTCTCGATCATGCGGGACAACGGCGAGCAATACAAGAAGCAGGTACTGGCGCAGCAGCAGTACGACTCGGTTATCATTCCTTACCAGCGCGGTGCGATCCTGGACCGCAACGGCACAATGCTGGCCTATTCGGAACGTGTTTACAATGTGATCCTGGACTGCCATGTACTGACCAACGACAACAGCGACGGCAAGAGTACGGAACCGACGATCAATGCGGCGGCCAAGTGTCTGGGACTGAATGCATCGGATCTGCGCCTGTATATCCAGGACTATCCCGAAGCGCGTTATCATATTCTGGTCAAGAATCTCTCCTACGAAGCGATGGAGAACTATCTGAACTATGTGGCAGAGTACAATGCCGATATCGCAGAGCAGAATAAGACTCTGGAGGAAAAACTCCCCAGGATCAACGACAAGGCGATCTGGTTTGAAGATCAGTTCCGGCGCACCTATCCGGGTGGCACGCTGGCATGTGATGTGATCGGTTTTACCACAAAGGACGGCCAGGGGCAGTACGGTCTGGAAGAGTATTACAACGATGTGCTGATGGGGCGCAACGGCAGGGAGTACGGTTATCTGACTGCGGAAAATGCGCTGGAGCGTACCGTGATCCCGGCAGAAAACGGGCACACGCTGGTAACCTCCATCGATTCGTACATCCAGCGGGTCTGCGAAGAAAAGATCCGTGAATACAACTTAGAACATGCCGGGGAATGGCGTGAGAACGAAATGGGTTCCGACAATACCGGCGTGATCATCATGGATATCCATACCGGTGAGATCCTGGCAATGGCCAGCTATCCGTATTTTGACCTGAACAATCCCTGGGATATGTCCATGTATTCCGAAGGCGAAGTGGAGCGTATGATCGAGCGCGCCGACGGAGATCCTGAGAAGGCAAGCCAGAGCCTTTGGAAAAATTTCTGTATTTCCCAGTCCTATGAGCCGGGATCCGTATGCAAGACCTTTACGGTAGCGATGGCGCTGGATATGGGCGTGATCCATGACGGAGATCGTTTTACCTGCCACGGTTATCTGCAGTTCGGCGAAGGGGAACATACCACGACGATCCGCTGCCACCAGCGATACGGCGACGGGGACATAGATGTAAAGACGGCGGTGGAAAAATCCTGTAACGTTGCCCTGATGCTGATCGGGCAGAAAGTCGGGAAAGAGAATTTCCTGCAATATCAGAAGAATTTCAATTTTGGTTTGCGTACCAATGTCGATCTGGCCGGTGAGATGCGTACCGCATCACTGGTATTTAATGAACGGACGATGGGCGTGACGGAGCTTATGACCTCGACCTTCGGACAGGGCTTTAACGTAACGATGATCCAGACGATCGCGGCATATGCGAGTCTGGTGAACGGCGGATATTACTACCAGCCGCATGTGGTAACGCAGATCCTGGACGATAACGGGGCGGTCGTGGAGAATATCGAACCCAAGATGCTTCGCCAGGTAGTGAGTGAGCATGTTTCGGATCTGATGATCGATTATTGTATCGGTGTTGTAGATGAAGGTACGGGTACCCGTGCAAGACCGGCCGGTTACCGGATCGGCGGAAAGACCGGTACGGCGGAGCGTTCCGGTCAGGGGAAACGGGACTATACCGTATCCTTTATGGGATTTGCACCGGCAGATGACCCGCAGATCGCCATCTATGTGGTTATTGATCGACCCAATACCGGTTCCCAGGAATTCGGTACCCGCTACGCTTGTCTTTTGTGCCGGGATATCCTTACGGAGGTCCTTCCGTATATGCATATCTTTATGACTGAGCCGCTGAGCCCGGCGGAAGAAAAGGAACTGGAAGAGCGCGGACAGCAGTCGACCCTGTCGGAAAACAGCGCGTCCGAAAACAGCGCTTCGGAAAACAGTGCATCCGAGAATACAGCGTCGGAAAATGAGGCACAGGAAGAGATCCCGGTAGTGGAGCTGAACATTGATCCGTCGAGCGGTATGGCAATCGATCCGATCAACCATGAACTGCTTGATCCGCAGACCGGTGCACCGCTCGATGAGGAATCCAGTATCTTCCAGGATGAAAACGGAAATGCCATTGATATCCCGCAGGCATACGATCCCGGTGCGGATTCGGAGGATCCGAGAGAATAGCGGGATGGAGCATTAAGAGAACGAGGAGAGAAATCGAATGGAACTGAGAAACAAGATCGTGATCGTAATGGGGGCCGGTAAGAGTGGCGTAGCTGCAGCAAAACTGCTGGCAGCGGTCGGAGCGGTACCGGTGATCTATGATGAGAATGAAAACCTGGACGTTGACGCCGTAAAGGAAAAAGTGGGAACCGAGCTGCCGGTATGCGCCGGAAAACTCGCGGAAGAATATGAAAAGAAGGCCGTGCTTTTGGTGATGAGCCCGGGGATTCCGGTGGATACGCCGTTTGTTGACGGGTTTAAGAGCCGGGGGATTCCGGTCTGGGGCGAGATCGAATTGGCCTACCGCTATGCCGGCGGTCGTCTGATTGCGATCACGGGAACCAACGGAAAGACCACAACGACAGCGCTGACCGGAAAGATCATGCAGGACTGGTACAAGGCATCCGGTGAAAAAGGAAAAGTCTATGTGGCAGGAAATATCGGAGATCCGTATACGGATATTGCTTTGCTGACGACACCGAAGGATACCACGGTATTGGAAGTATCCAGTTTTCAGCTGGAGACCATCGATGCGTTCCATCCGTCGATCTCTGCAATCCTGAATATCACACCGGATCATTTAAACCGTCATCATACCATGGAAAACTATACCGCCTGTAAAGAGGCAATCACCATGAACCAGACGGCGGAGGAAGTGTGCGTGCTGAACGCGCAGGATGCAAGACTTCTCGAATTTGCAGAGAAGAACTGTGGCGCCAAAGCAGTATTTTTTGATTCGGCAAAGCGTGCGGCGGGCGGTTACTGGCTGGAGGGAGAAGAGATCTTCCGCAGTGCGGGGGACGGAAGCACTGATGAGCGCCTGATGAATATCCATGAAATGAAGCTGCTCGGAGTTCACAACGTAGAGAATGTGATGGCAGCAATCGCGATGACGGAAGCGGCCGGCGTGCCGATGGAGAATATCCTGCAATCCGTAAAAGAGTTTACGGCAGTGGAACACAGGATCGAATATACGGCTACGGTAAATGAAGTGGATTATTACAACGATTCCAAGGGAACGAATCCGGATGCGGCGATCAAAGCGATCCAGGCAATGGTGAAACCGACGATCCTGATCGGCGGCGGATATGACAAGCAGAACACCTATGATGAGTGGATCGAAAGCTTTGACGGAAAAGTACGCTATCTGCTGCTGCTGGGACAGACCAGGGAAGCGATTGAAGCATGTGCACATGCCCATGGTTTTACACAGACGATCCTGGTGGATTCGATGGAAGAAGCGGTAGCAAAAGCGCATGAACTGGCGGAGCCGGGCTGGGCGGTATTGTTATCGCCGGCATGTGCCAGCTGGGGAATGTTTAAGAATTATGAAGAGCGTGGCAGGATCTTTAAGGATCTCGTGAGGAAACTGTAATCATGGCGGAAGAAAGAACAATGGAACAGCGCGGGGCCGGCAGGCGTCCCTCTTCCGGAAGGAGAGCCCGGGCACATAGAAAAGGCGGCGGAGTGGATATCCCTCTGCTGATCGTGATGGCGGGACTGATGATCTTCGGCCTTTTGATGATCTTTTCTACCAGTGCCTATAATGCCGGGGAAGACCAGGCGTCGTTTCTGCGTATGCAGCTTCTGGCAGAGGTGCTGGGAGCCGTGGCAATCTTTGTGGTCTATATGCTGCCGTATTCCTTTCTGAAGCTGCTGGGCGGAAAAAGGATGCGCTGGGTCATTCTGGGATTTGCGGTATTTATGCTGCTTCTGTTAAAGACACCTCTCGGAATCACGGCAAAGGGCGCTACCCGCTGGATCCGCTTAGGGTCCCTTCGTGTACAGCCGGCCGAGATCGCCAAGGTGGCTGTGATCATCTTTTTTGCGGCACATATCTCGGAAAAACCGGAGCGGATCAATACGCTGAAAGGCTACTTGATACCGATGGGGATCGCAACTGTGCTGGCCGGTCTGGTCTACGGGGTATCGAAGAACCTTTCCAGTGCGATCATCGTCATGGGGATTGCCACGCTGATGATGTTTTTGGGAACCAAAGACTGGAAGTTTCAGATGGTCGGTTATCCGGCGCTGGTCGCGGCAGCGGGCTATCTGATGATCCAGAAGGTAAAAAATGCGCCGGATCCGGAAGCACTGAGTTTCCGTTACCAGCGTATCATGATTTGGCTGGATCCGAACAAATATGTGACCGGAAACGGATACCAGACCCTGCAGGCACTTTATGCCATTGGCTCGGGCGGCATCACCGGAAAAGGGATCGGAAAGGGCATACAGAAGCTCGGTACCATCCCGGAAGTGCATAATGACATGATTTTTTCCGTAATCTGCGAGGAACTGGGACTGGTAGGGGCGGTCGTCGTTCTGATCCTGTTTGCGATCCTTTTGTACCGCTGCCTGCTGATCGCTCTTTCCTCGACGGATTCCTACGGTATGCTGTTGTGTATGGGTGTGTTTTTGCATATTGCCATTCAGGTAGTGCTCAACATCCTGGTAGTGACCAATACCATGCCGAATACCGGTGTGAGTCTTCCGTTTATCAGCTACGGCGGCTCCTCCGTATCGTTTCTGATGGCGGAAATGGGGCTCGTGCTGCGGGTGGCACGGGAAAAGGAAGTATGAGTGATCTGGATATCAAACTGGCCCGGAAAAAGAAAGCGGTTTTTTGGTTGGGACTGATCTGCCTGCTTCTGTTTCTGTTCTGGCAGCTGCTGGAGATCTGTACGATCACGGATTTTGAGGTGTCAGGAAACCGGCATTATACCTCGGCGCAGATCCGCAGGATGGTGGAGAGCGGATGGTTTGGCGACAATACGATTATGGTGTCGCTCAAATACAATCACCGGAGCATCAAGGATATCCCGTTTATCGAGACGATGGATGTGAAGGTAGTCAATCATCATACCATCCGTGTGCAGGTGTACGAAAAGGCACTGGCCGGCTATGTACAGGATTACGACAATTATATGTATTTTGACAACGACGGAAATGTGGTGGAGATCGCCACGGTGGCTACGCCCGGACTGCCTATGGTAACGGGACTGGCCATTGACCATTTCGTTTTGTATGAGCCGCTTCCGGTAAAGGACCCGGCGATCTTTCAGACCATCCTGGATGTGACCAATATGCTCAAGAAGCATAACATCATGACGGACTGTATCTACTTTAATGATAAGAATGAGATGACCCTCTATTTCGGTAAGGTTCGTGTGGAGCTGGGGACGAAGGAATTGCTGGAAGAAAAGATCCAGCAGCTCGAAGCGATGATGGAATATCTGACGGACAAAAGTGGAGTGCTGGACCTGAAAAATTACCGGACAGACTCCCCAAACATAACATTCACCGAGGATAGAAAGAATTGACTATAATAGTCAATATGGCCAAAAACCACAAGATTTTGTGCCTTCATGCGGTTGTCAAACGAAAGAAACTCGATTATTATAAAAAAAGTTAGTGATATGGAGACGGAACTCTTTATCCTGTACTTAAGTCACCTAAATTGAGGAGGATAACAAAGTGATTGAAGTAAATGAAGAAGATGCTAACGTTGTAGTAAAAATCAAGGTTGTTGGTGTCGGCGGTGCAGGAAACAGCGCAGTCAACCGAATGATCGATGAGGGGATTGCCGGTGTTGAGTTTTATGCGATCAATACCGATAAGCAGGCCCTTATGAATACAAAAGCAAAGCCAGTTCAGATCGGTGAAAAGACGACCCACGGCTTTGGTGCCGGAGCAGATCCTTCTCAGGGACGTGCGGCGGCGGAAGAGAGTGTGGATGATATCCGCGAAGCATTGACCGGTGCGGATATGGTATTTATCACCTGCGGTATGGGTGGCGGTACCGGAACCGGTGCAGCGCCGATCGTTGCACACGTGGCACAGGAGCTGGGCAGCCTGGTCGTAGCGGTTGTATCCAAACCGTTCTCTTATGAAGCAGATGACCGTATGCAGAATGCATTGGCCGGTCTGGAAGAACTGAAGAATAATGTAGATACCCTGGTAGTACTTCCGAATGATAAGATCCTGGAGATCGCCGATCGCCGGATGACCAAGAAGGAGTGCTTCAGGAAAGCAGATGAGACATTACAGCAGACCGTACAGAATATCACCGAGGTAATCAACGGCTTTATGGATGTCAACATTGACTTCTCGGATGTAAATACGGTAATGCGTAATGCAGGTATGGCGCACGTTGGTGTCGGTTTCGGTACCGGTGATGACAGAGCGCTGGAAGCGGTAAAGGAAGCAGTCGAGAACAAGCTGATGGAAACCACGATCGATTCCGCAAAGAAGATCCTGCTGTATATCTCCGCCGGCGATCTGATGGTTCACGACGAGGCAGATATCTCCGAGTACATCCTTGCGATCACCGGACGTCAGGTAAAACTGATCACCGGTTCCAACGATGTGGAGTCCGAAGATATGAAGGATACCTGCAAGGTTGTATTGATCGCTACCGGTATTGAAGAGCCGCTGAAGCATTCCGCAGGACGTATGGTAAATCCGCAGTCCTATCGCACAGGTGTCCGCACCATTGGCGCTCCGCAGCAGACCGGTATGGCAGGAATGCAGACCATCGGCCAGGTACCGCAGAGCACGATCGGCCAGCAGACACTGACACAGCCGATCACGCAGCCGGGACAGCCGGTCGCAGCAGGCACCGGACCGTTACCGAAGATGCCGGTCAGAACGACGGCAACCGCGAACAATTCGGCGCTGAACCGTACCGGATCGATCTTCGGAACACAGCAGAAATCCGCACTGGACGGAACCGCTCCGATCCGTACACCGCTGGCAGGACAGGGAACCAACAACATCCCGCAGTTCAACCACAGCACAGGAACCTCCAGACTGGGAGGACGCAGGGAAGGAAATCAGAGTTACGAGATCCCGACTTTCATTCGTTCCAAGAGAGATAAGAAAGACAACGACTAATATGAAAATCCCCCGCCTTACGGCGGGGGATTTTTTTGCTTTATAGGAAATTGTTGCTATCACAACCGCGCTCGGCGCGAGCGTTCTGCGAGCAGAACGCTTTCTTGTGGCAGGATTCTTATAACAGATACCAGGTGGGCAGGAAGAAGTAAGACAGGGGCTTCAGTTCCGGAAGGAACTGCGACGCGTCCAAAAAGATGGGACTGAAGATCAGGCAGCCCATCAGATAGAGCGGAAACAGTGCATAGAGAATGCCGCGGTAAGGGATCAGCGAGGTCAGTACAAAGAGGAAGACCAGGCAGAGGGCCATATACAAAAGCAGGCGTCCGGCTTCGAGAAAGAACCCGGGGAGGCTGTGCGAAATCCCGGATACCTGCGGTATGCTGTAGAGGCATACCAGCGAAAAGACACAGGCGAACAGCAGGGGAACGAGGATCCGCACGATCCGTACCCGTTTCCGTGCAAAGACGGGATGCTCGGCAGCCTGGTAATAGGACAGGGCACCCACAAAACCGGAAAGCAGGATCAGTACCGCGAAAAGACCGCGCAGCGGTGAGGTAAGCACGGCCTGCGTGCCGTAATGAAATTCGTTGACCGTATTGTCATAGGTAAAGGAAAAGGTGGATCCGTTGGTTAAATACATCCGGTAGAGTTCCTCCACATCCTTTTCCGTATAGGAAGCCGGATAGTAAGCCGCGATTGCACTATCCTCCGTCAGGTATTGAAACAGTACCTGGCCGGACAGACGTTCAAAGATCATAGCGAATAAACGCTCGTTGATGATGGCATTCATCGTGGTGCGCGGGGAGGTGAGTACGGTGATCAGCTCTTTTTTGTTTCCCGCACGCAGCTGTTCGTACAGATCTGCCGGGATGAGATAGCCGCATTCGGCAGTGCCCCGGGCTACATCGGCACGGAGGGTATCCGGATCGGCTTCGCGGTAAAAGGCAAAGAGGCTCTCATGGCTTCCCAGAGCATCGGTAAGGTATGTTATATCCTCGTTATCCGCATCTGCTATGCGGGAGGCTTCCTCGCCGCCAGAGACGATGCAAAAACCGACACGGATGCGGTCGTCCTGCTCGGATGCCTGCCGGTGCGAAGCAAAGATGCACAGACAGGGAGCCGCGATCAGCAGAAACAGCAGAAACGGGGAGCAAAGGTATTGTTTAACGGTAAGCCAGAAGAGGCGGAACGGTTTCACAGGCGCTTCCCTCCTTTCTGTGAGATACGGATCTGAAAAGCGATACCGGCCAGAACAAAGAAGCACAGGATCCAAAACAGCAGGGAGCCTGCGGAAGAACTGCTTTCCCCGGACAAAAGAGTAAGCAGTGAGCTGCTAAGCGGTGTCGTCGGCAGGAACGCCCCGATCCGGCGGATGCCGGAGGGCAGAAACGCGGACGGCAGGATGCCGCCGGACAAAAACAGCATCACAACGGATAAGGTGAGCTGTAACAGCACCGCTACAGGTGCGCTGCCGCTGGCCTGGTGCAGGAAGAGTGCAAATGCCGAGATCACGCCGCTGACGAGCAGCAGGCAAAGCACGGAGGCTCCATCCACGGAAAGAACGATGTCGAAAGGCAGTTCCTTAAGCAGGGATGCTCCGATCAGGCAGCCGAGCGAGAATACAAACAGGATCAGCCAGTTGGCCAGAAAGCGGATGAAGAGGTACGCTGCAGAGACGAAGCGGCCGGAGAACCACAGATCGTAAAAGGAGCGGTCTTCGAGCTTCAGGGCCGGTGCAAATGCCGAAGAAGAAAAGCACAGGAACAGAAGCACGGCAGATGCGATATAGCTTAAGAATACCGGGAGCGTTTCCGACGCGGTAAACATTTTTTCCCGGGAAAGTACATAGTCAAAGTTCATCAGATCGATATCGTTATAGGCGTCATAGAGTTCGGCCTCGGCATTCACAGAATAGTAGAGATCGGTAGCGGAGTAGGTATCTGCCTGTGCCGATGAGAGCATAGAGGCACCGGAACGGGTCAGCTCGGACAAAAAGACGGAGGATAAAGCATCGGTATCCGAGAAACGGATCTCAATGGGATCGTTACGGCCGTAGAGGATCCCGTTGACCACATCTTCCGGGAAGAGCATAACGGCGATAACATCGTGCTTCTTCAGGGCGCGCAGGGCGTCTTCCTCCGGCATCTCCTCAAAATCCAGGGCCAGGGAAATGGAATTCATATTGCTGATATAGCGGATTGCCTTGTCCATATATTCGTTGTCGGCATCGTTGGTAACGACGGCAACGGTGGCCCGGGCCAGGCTTTCCCGGCTGTAGAGACTCTCGGAGAGCAGGGAGACAAAAAGGGAAATAAAAAGCGCGGCTGCCACGGCACTGAGTACGACAAAGGGCAGCATACGCAGATTCTTTTTGAGTTCCAGGACAAACAGACGCGTATAGATTCTCATTTGCGGATCTCCGTCAACAGTTCTTCCCCGCGCAGGATACGGTCCTGCAGGAGGAGCTTGCCGCCACGCAGCAGATAGAGGCGGGAGATGATGGACAGATCTTCCTCGTCATGCGTTGTCAGGATCAGGGTGCGGCCATCCTGATGAAAGCGTTGCAGATATTCACGGATCTCGGCTTTGTAGCACAGATCCAGTGCCGCAGCGGGCTCGTCCATGATCAGGATCCGGGGATCGTTGATCAGTGCGGTCGCCAGGCTGACACGCTTGCGCATGCCGCCGGAAAGTGCATGGACACGCTTCTTAAGAAAACTGTCCAATTGCAGCATCTGTATGGAGGGCGACTGCAGCGCCGCCTCAAATTCGCTCTTTTTCCCATGGAACCAGAGCAGCAGATTGTCCCGTACGCTCATATCCGGCATCAACGGATCGCTCTGCGGGACATAGCCGATCAGGCGGTTACGCAGGGCTGGGCGTTTCATCAGATCATCCGCACCATACAGCATCTCGGCGCCTTTGCACTTTCTGGCACCGGCCAGAATGGAGAGCAGCGTGGATTTGCCGCTGCCGTTGGCACCGAGTATGGCAATACTTTCTCCTAAAGGAAGGGAAAAATCCAGATGGTCCAGGACATGGTTTTTCCGATAGGAATAATCGATATTTTTAACGAGTATCGTATCCGGCGTATTGTTCGCTTCCATCATATCCGTTCTTTCTTCTAATAATAATGTAGGAAAATCTGTTATAAACAATGCCATCATAACATAATGATACGGCAAAGGCAATTCTGTATTGCGTGGGGGGAGAAGATTGAGTAAAATAGTATCTGTTTAAAGAATATGGTATTCGCAGACACAAGAGGAGGCGGTTGACTTATGATAAAAGCAGATGCGATACTGTTGGATGTGGACGGAACCCTGTGGGATTCCACGGAACTGGTGGCGGAAGCCTGGATGCAGTCTCTGAAGGAAGACGGGATCGAACGCAAGATCACGGCGGCACAGCTGAAAGGACTGTTCGGCAGACCGATGGATGCCATTGCGGATCTGTTGCTGCCGGAACTGGAGCCGGAGAAGCGTTATCCGGCGCTGGAGCGGTGCATGGAACGGGAGGAAAAGATCCTCGCGGAGAATACGAAAAACATTGCGTATCCGGGTGTGGCGGAGACGATCCGACGGCTTGCCGCAAAGATCCCGGTCTGTATTGTCAGCAACTGCCAGTCCGGTTATATCGAACTGGTTATGGAGAAACTGGGCATTACCGATGTGATCGCCGATCATGAATGCTTCGGAAACAACGGTCTGCAGAAGAAGGAGAATATCGCACTGGTGGCGGCGCGTAACGGATACAAAGCACCGGTCTATGTCGGGGATATCCGCGGAGATCTGGAGGCGGCACGCGGTGCGGGGATACCGTTTATTCACGCATCTTACGGCTTTGGGCATGTGGAAGGCGCCGATGCGGTGATCGGAAACTTTACGGATCTGCCCGGGGCTCTGGGACTGGAAACGGCACTGGATTCCTATGCGGCGGTAGACCGTTTTACGGGCGTAGAGCGCTATACCGCAGTGGACCATTACACACAGCTCAAACCGATGACGGAACTGGCGGAAACGGAAAAAGGCATTGCGCAGGTGGAGCGGGAGCTGATGACACTGGCGATCGCCGCCAGGGAGTGTGCGTATGCACCGTACTCCGGCTATCAGGTGGGCGCAGCGCTTCTGACCGAGGACGGCCGGGTGTATATCGGCGGAAACATTGAAAATGCTTCTTACGGTGCGACCAACTGTGCGGAACGGACGGCGGCCTACAAGGCAGTGAGCGAAGGCGCAAGGCGTTTTCGGATGATCGCAATCTCCGGCGGGAAAGGCAAAAAGCTGAATTACGCATATCCGTGCGGGATCTGCAGACAGGTACTGCGGGAGTTTTCGGATCCGAAGCGGATGATCGTTTTGGTCGGGATTTCGCCGACGGAATATAAGCGTTATACGCTGGAAGAACTGTTACCGGACAGCTTCGGACCAGATTTTAAGAAGGGAATGGACTAAGTACGATGGAGCAGTTGTCTCTGATCATTATCGTGGTGGCTTTGCTGGCCGTATTTTTCGGAATGGGCGTGGCGGAACGCCGGCGGTATCTGAAACGTGTGGAACAGGAACTGAAGGAGCGTTACGGGAAGCGGCAGGACAAAAAGATACCGTCTTCCCGTTTCGAATGTATCCCGGCGTATTTTCGCAAACATGCGTCGGATACCGCTATCGATGATATCACCTGGTCCGATCTGGAGCTGGACCGTCTTTTTGTGTCGATGAACCTGACCTGTTCCTCGGCCGGAGAAGAAGTTCTCTACCATACACTTCGGACGCCGCTCTTTGAAGAGAAGGCATTGAAAGCCCGCGCGGAAGAGATCGCATATTTTAAAGAGCATGAGGATGAACGCCTGAAGCTGCAGCTCTTATTTGCCGGGATGGGGAAGAATGAACGCTATTCGCTGTATGACTATCTGGATTTTGCCGATGAGATGCAGGGGGGCGAGAGTCTGAAATACCATTTCCTTGCGCCGCTGCTGGTGCTGGCTGCCATTATATTCCTGTTTGTGCAAACGGAGATCGGCGTGTTGGGCGTGGTCTTTTCGATCATCTTCAATATGGCATGGTATTTCCGGACAAAGGGAAAGGTACAGCCCTATATCATCACCCTCAAAGTGATCATGGCGGATATTAAGGCAGCAACGAAAATGAAACAGATGCAGCTGCCGGTCTGTGAAGCAAAGCAGCAGGAACTTACGGAAGCGTTAGGGGCGATGAAAGGCTTCGGCGGCGGAGATAGCGGGATCTTTTCCTCGGGGGCTGCCGGCGGGGATCCGGCATCGCTGGTGGCGGATTACATCAATATGCTGCTGCATCTCGACCTGATCCGTTTTTATTCCATGTACCGTAAAATGCAGCAGCACAGGGAAGAGATCGATGTGATCCACGGCAGCCTGGGGTATTTTGAGATGCTGATCGCAGCGGCGTCGTTTGAAGAAGCGCTCGGCGCTGTCTGTACGCCGCAGTTTGACGGAACAGAGAAGGCAGACGAGATCTGGCATCCGATGATCGAAGAGCCGGTCAAAAACAGCTATGCCCTGAAGGGCAGTATGCTGCTTACGGGATCGAATGCTTCGGGGAAATCTACCTTTTTGAAAACGGTAGCCTTAAACCAGCTGTTATCCCAGACCTTGTATTTTGCCTGCGCCGATGAGTTCCATACCGATTTTCACCGGATCTATACGTCGATGTCTCTCCGGGATGATCTGGAGCATCAGGAAAGCTACTTTATGGTAGAGATCCGTGCGATGCAGCGTATCCTGGAAGCCGGAGCGAAGGAAGGCGCAAAGATCGCATGCTTCGTGGATGAGGTGCTGCGCGGGACCAATACGGTAGAGCGCATCGCGGCCTCAACGGAGATCCTGAAATATATGGCGCAGCAGGGATATTTCTGTGCGGCGGCCACGCATGACATCGAATTGACGTCCCTGCTGGAAGAGGTGTATGAGAATTATCATTTCTCGGAAGAGATCAAAGACGGTGATGTGCTGTTCAACTATCGTCTGCAGGAAGGAAAGGCACAGACCAGGAATGCCATCCGGCTGCTGTCGGTGATGGGCTATGAAGAGAGCATCATCGAGCACGCTGAAGATCTGGCGGAGAGGTTTTTGAAGGAGGGCGTATGGCAAAAGTAAAGATCTTTACGGACGGTGCGGCGCGCGGCAACCCGGACGGGCCGGGCGGCTATGGTGTGGTGCTGCAGTTTGTGGATTCCAAAGGGGAATTGCATGAAAAAGAATACAGCGCAGGATACAAAAAGACCACGAACAACCGGATGGAGCTGATGGCGGCGATCGTAGGGCTGGAAGCGCTCAACCGGCCGTGCGAGGTGGAATTGTACTCCGATTCCCAATATCTTGTGAATGCCTTTAACCAGCACTGGATCGAGGGCTGGATCAAAAAAGGATGGAAACGCGGCAAGAACGAAGATGTGAAGAATGTGGATCTCTGGAAGCGTCTGCTGGCAGCGAAGAAACCGCATCAGGTGACGTTCTGCTGGGTAAAAGGGCACGCAGGACATCCGGAAAACGAGCGCTGTGACGTCCTGGCGACCACTGCGGCGGATCACCATGCCGTCCTTGACGATGTGGTTGGGGAGTGATACAATATCTATGTTGTTTGGCAGGAAATCTGCCATAGATATGGAAAGGATGTTAGCAGATCATGTTATTATCTTATCTGGTTGTTTATTTTGTATATATTGCGGTGATCGTTCTGGCATTTGTGATCGGATTTACGCTTCGGAAGAATAAGAATGCGAAGATGGTCACGACGGATGAGAACGGAAACACAGAGGATACGGCGAAGACAGACGGGGATAAATAAAAAAGCGGTTGTCTTGGGCGTGATACAGAGTCTGCGGGTATCTTAAGGGCTCTGTTTTTTGTTATCTTCAATTACGGAAACTGGGGGGACCATGCCGAAATCAGAGAACCAGAAACTGAAATTGTTATATATCATCAGGATCCTTACGGAGGAGACGGATGAGAAGACGCCGATCTCCACAAAGGATCTGATCGCAAGGCTGTCCGAGTATAACATTGCTGCCGAGCGCAAGACGATCTATACCGATATGGAATGTCTCCGGGATTTCGGTTACGATATCGGGTTTGACGGCAACCGGACGAAAGGCGGTTATTACCTGGCCAGCAGGGATTTTGAACTGGCGGAGCTTAAGATGCTGGTGGATATGGTACAGGCCTCCAGGTTCTTGAGCGTAAAGCGCTCGCGGGAGCTGATCAAAAAGATCGAGCATCTGGCAGGAAAGCGGGAAGCATCGGAACTGCAGCGCTCTGTGTATGTGGCCAACCGTGCCAAGGCGGTCAATGAGGGCGTGTTCTATGCGGTGGACTGTATCCATCGTGCCATAGCGGGGAATAAGAGTATCTCCTTTCATTATCTGGAGTTTACGGTCAGCAGCCAGTGGCAGTTAAGACGCGGAGGCAAGCGCTATGAGGTCAGCCCATGGTTTCTGACCTGGAATCAGGAGAATTACTATCTGATCGCTTTTGATGAGGAACGGCAGGAAGTGCGGCATTATCGTGTGGACCGCATGAAGGATCTGGAGATCAATGAACGCGACCGGCAGGGCAGGGAGCATTTTAAGAATTTTGACATCGCGGCATACTCCAAGGTGGCCTTCAATATGTACGGCGGAGAGGAAAAACGTTTGAAACTGGTCTTTGTCAATGCCCTGGCCAACGTGGTGGTAGACCGTTTCGGAAAGGATGTGACGATCCGCAAGGAAGACGAAGAGCATTTTTCCGTGAGCGTAAACGTTGCGGTCAGCCCGCAGTTCTATGGCTGGCTGGCGGGCTTTGGCGCAAAGGCAAAGATCGTATCCCCGAAGGAGGCAGCGGAATCCTACCGGGAGTTTTTGAAAGGAATCCTGGAGAGTTACTCGTAACACGAAAGCAGTTTACCGAAAAACATTATGTAAATATGAACAAAATTTCCAACCATACTCTGTATGCTTTTAGAGGAAAACCTGATTGACGTTACAGAGGCTATTGGGTATAATAACAACTACACAAGATATTGTGTTATTTTTATGCTCTTACGCCTAAATCGTGTAGGGGTGAGGAGAAGAAGGAGTCAGTAAAATGAGTGAAGTGGATTATGGGGAGTTATATAAGCCGAATCGACCGGTAAAAGTGATCAAAAAAGACAATACCCGCGAGGAGTTTAATGTCCAGAAAGTCATCAACGCCGTCGGAAAATCGGCCTATCGTGCGTTGACGGATTTTACCGAGGAAGAAAAGCGCAGGATCTGTCAGTCGGTGGTGAACAAAGTCAATGAGATGGACATTGATGAGATCCCTATTCCCGTGATGCACAATATCGTGGAAAGCGCGCTGGAAGATGTGAAGCCGATCGTGGCAAAAAGCTACCGCGATTACCGCAACTATAAGCAGGACTTTGTGCGCATGCTCGATGATGTGTACAAGAAGAGCCAGTCTATTATGTATATCGGGGATAAGGAGAATGCGAACACGGACTCCGCACTGGTTTCCACCAAGCGTTCCCTGATCTTCAACCAGCTGAACAAGGAACTGTACCAGAAGTTCTTTCTGACGACGGAAGAACTGCAGGCGTGCCGCGACGGCTATATCTATGTACATGATATGTCAGCAAGACGCGATACTATGAACTGCTGTCTGTTTGACGTAAAGAACGTGCTTTCCGGCGGCTTTGAGATGGGCAATATCTGGTATAACGAGCCGAAAACGCTGGATGTGGCTTTTGATGTCATCGGCGATATCGTTTTGAGCGCAGCTTCCCAGCAGTACGGCGGTTTCACCGTGCCGGAAGTAGACAAGATCTTAGAGCCTTATGCGGAGAAATCCTATCAGAAGTATATCGATAAGTATCTGGCGCTGGGCGTAGACCGTGCCAAAGCGGAAGAGGAAGCCGGACGTGACGTGGTGCGTGATTTTGAGCAGGGCTTCCAGGGATGGGAATATAAGTTTAATACCGTGGCATCGAGCCGTGGCGATTATCCGTTCATCACGGTGACCGCAGGGATCGGTACCGGACGTTTTGCGAAGCAGGCGACCATCAGCATGCTGAATGTGCGCCGCAAGGGACAGGGCAAAGAAGATCACAGAAAGCCCGTGCTGTTCCCGAAGATCGTATTTTTATATGATGAAAATCTGCACGGACCGGGCAAAGAACTGGAGGATGTGTTTGAAGCGGGCGTGGAATGCTCCGCAAAGACCATGTATCCGGACTGGCTGTCCCTGACGGGCAAGGGCTATATTGCAAGTATGTACAAACAGTATGGCAAGGTGATCTCGCCCATGGGCTGCCGTGCATTTCTTTCGCCCTGGTACGAGAGGGGCGGTATGCATCCGGCGGACGACAAGGATGAGCCGATCTTTGTGGGACGCTTTAATATCGGCGCAGTATCCCTGCATCTGCCGATGATCCTGGCAAAGGCAAGACAGGAGAGCAAGGACTTTTATGAGGTGCTGGATTACTATCTGCAGCTGATCCGCAACCTGCACATCCGTACCTATGCATATCTGAGCGAGATGCGCGCGTCCACCAATCCGCTGGCGTATTGCGAGGGCGGGTTCTTAAACGGACATCTCGGATTGCATGACAAGATCAAACCGCTGCTCAAATATGCAACGGCATCTTTTGGCATCACGGCTCTGAACGAGCTGCAGATGCTGTATAACGGCAAGTCTCTGGTGGAAGACGGACAGTTTGCTCTGGAAGTGATGGAGCATATCAACCAGAAGATCAATGAGTTCAAGGAAGCAGACGGAAATCTGTATGCAATCTACGGAACGCCGGCGGAGAGCCTCTGCGGTCTGCAGGTAAAGCAGTTCCGCAAGAAATATGGTATTATCGAAGGTGTGTCCGACCGTGAATATGTGAGCAACTCGTTCCACTGCCATGTATCGGAGAACATCACGCCGATCCAGAAGCAGGATCTGGAAGGGCGTTTCTGGGAACTGTTAAACGGCGGCAAGATTCAGTACGTGAAGTATCCGGTCAGCTATAATATCGATGCGGTACGTACGCTGGTACGCCGTGCGATGGAAATGGGATTTTATGAAGGCGTGAACTTAAGCCTTTCCTACTGTGATGACTGTGGTCATGAAGAGCTGGAGATGGATGTGTGCCCGAAGTGCGGCAGCCGCAACCTGACCAAGATCGACCGCATGAACGGATATCTTTCCTATTCCCGGGTCCACGGGGAAACCCGCCTGAATGACGCAAAGATGGCGGAGATCGCGGAAAGGAAGTCGATGTGAGCGATAAGCAGCGATGAACCACAGCGGATCACACTGACGGGCTGCTTGCAGCGCGGTCAGTGTGGAACGCTGTGGTTCGGAGTGCAACGGACACTGAGGAAAACGCGAAGCGTTTTTCGAGGTGATCGCTGCTTATTGCGGACTAGAGGAGCGAGAAATGAGATATCACAATATTACTCACGATGATATGCTGAATGGTGACGGACTGCGCGTGGTGCTCTGGGTGGCCGGATGCGACCACTGCTGCAAGGGCTGCCAGAACCCGTCTACATGGGATCCCGAAGGCGGACTTTTATTTGATGATGCGGCAAAGCAGGAAATCTTTGAACAGCTGGATAAAAGCTATATCTCCGGCCTGACTTTTTCCGGCGGAGATCCGTTGTTTTCCTCCAACCGTACTGCAGTGCGGCAGCTGGCAGAGGAAATAAAAGCGAAGTACCCGGACAAGACCATCTGGCTGTACACAGGCTTTACATGGGAGGCAGTGCGTAACGATCCGGTGATGCAGTATGTGGACGTGCTGGTAGACGGCGAGTTTCAGCAGGAGACATTTGACGCAAACCTTCTTTGGAAGGGCAGCGCCAACCAGAGAGTCATTGATGTGCCGGAGAGTCTGAAGCAGGAGAACGTGGTATTGTTCTGCGGAGATTATAATTAAGCACGTAAAGAATTCCGTTGTTGAGTATATTAAGGGAGAGAAGAGATGCCGAAGATCAGGATCAAGTATTTTACGGACAAGATCGAAAAACTGAAATATATTGACGGAAAATCCGACTGGATCGATCTGCGCTGCGCAGAGGAGATCACGTTAAAGAAGGGTGAGTTCAAGCTGATCCCGCTTGGTGTGGCAATGCAGCTGCCCGCAGGATATGAAGCGCATGTGGTGCCCAGAAGCTCGACCTTTAAGAATTTCGGGGTGATCCAGACGAATCACTGCGGCGTGATCGATGAGAGTTATTCCGGTGATAATGACCAGTGGTATATGCCGGTTCTGGCTATGCGGGATACAGAGATCCATGTAAATGACCGGATCTGTCAGTTTCGCATCTTTGAACACCAGCCGGTGATCGAGTTTGACGAAACGGACCATCTGGACGGCGCCGACCGCGGCGGATTTGGCAGCACCGGAAAAGCCTGATACAAAAAAACAGGGAAATGATGGAAAATGGCTAGGAATAGCCATTTTTTTGTGTTAAAATATTCCTATATATGCCCTGAAACAGGAGTAAGGACGACACAATGGGCAAACTGTTTGACTGGCTGGACCGCAGTAAGGCGGAAGCGGTCCGCGACTACGACAACCGGATCAATCATTTGCAGGCATTCCATGCGGGATATGCCTTTTTGTCGTTCGAAAATTACTATCCGGAGCTGGCCGGTTTTGCGGCCTATGTTGTATGGAACGGGGAATTCAATGAAAAACTGGAAAACCCGATGCCGGCAGGCGGTTTTATGCTGCATTGTGATACGGCGCAGGCACAGCAGATGTGTGAGCGGCCGGAGGGCTTTCCGGTATTTGTGAAGCTATACGCGAAACAGGGACGGCTTATGGCAGAGCATATGGTACTCTGCGATGCGGAGCGTATGTTTGATCTGTATTTTAACGGCTGCGAACTGCTTCCGCCGGAACGTTTGGGACTGGTTTTTGCCGGAGCACGGGTACCGAAAGAGGCGCACCGTGAGGAGTATATGACGGAAGAATGCAGGGCAGCGGCTCCGGCAGCAGGATCCTTCCGCAGACGGGGATCGCTCGGCAGTTATCGGGGCGGCTCCTTTCACGGAATCGGCGGCAGCTATTGGCTGGGCAGTTTTGTCGGCGGCAGTTATCGTGCCGGGGCTTTGTGGAGCCTTTGGAGAAGCAGTTATTTTTCCGGGAGTTTTGCCAATTGGCGGGAGATGTTTGGCAGCAGCTACCGCAGCGGTTCTTACCGGCAGTGGTGGGGCAGTTATACGCAGGCACGTCTTTGGACGGGCAGCTATGTGAGCGGCAGTTTCCGTGCATTTTTCGGGGAAAAAGGCAGTTACAGATCCGGCAGTTTCCGGCCGGCGAAGTTTGGCAGCGGCAGTTACCGAAAGAGCCTGTTTCGGAAGGGGAGTTTTCTGCAAAACGGCAGCG